>JAABUR0100000295.1_pt1 | contig 113786 bp, 99 predicted proteins | sample 5560091 | NCBI WGS metagenome assembly JAABUR01 (sample SAMN10711879, study PRJNA513375) | rock metagenome | isolation source: Antarctica rocks | place: Antarctica: Victoria Land, University Valley sud | reverse complement strand
CCCGGCGTCCGCCCCAACGTCACCGCTCAGCCCCGCCGGAAAGTCCTCGTGCCATAGCAACATCGTCCCGGAAAGATCAAACACCGGCCCGCACCAACACACGGCGAAAAACACCAGCCACCTAGGCTCACCCGTGGTGTTCAGCCTGGGATTTGGGTTCCTCTGGCGCGTCCCTCTTTTCGGCGCGGTGTTTGCGGATCTGCCAAATAGCCACGGCCAGGATGACGATGCCGAGCGCTATGAGTGCTGCGGTTCGGCCTGCGGCCTTTGCGACTTGTTGGTAGGAGTTGCCGGCGAGGTAGCCGAGCAGGGTGAACCCGACGCCCCAGACCAGACCGCCAGTGGCGTTGAAGGCAAGGAATTTCGGATAGGGCATGTGGGAGGTGCCGGCCAGGGCAGGCATGACAGCGCGGAAGAAGGCCACGAAGCGGCCGAAGAAGATCGCCGCGCCGCCGCGGCGGCGGAGGAAGTCCTGCGCATCGTCCAGCCGGGCCCTTCGCTTGTTGAAGATCTTCAGGTTCAGAAGGCGGCCGCCTAGGTGTCGGCCGACCTCGTAGCCGACGGTGTCACCGATGATGGCGCCGGCCACCACGGTGAGCGTGATGAGCCACAGTTGGACGTGGCCGCGGCTGGCGATGACGCCGCCGATGATGGCGGCGGTTTCTCCGGGAATGACGAACCCGATGAACAGGGCGTCCTCGGCGAAAACCAGGGCGCCGATAATGACGAACACCAGCACGCCGGAGACGTTGAACAGACGATCCAACAGTCCGGTCATCGAAACCGGCTCAGTTGGCCTGTATCTCGCTGTGTCATGACCGGAGCGCCCTTCCTGGCATCGGCTGCTGGTGACGAGTAGTCCGCTCGACGGTCGGGTCGACTGGGGGGTACCGACAACACGTTACCGCGCCGAGTGTAACAACGGATACACTCGACCGGTGACTGTGCCTGAGGTGCCCCGATGGTTGTTACTGGTGGTGCGGGTAGCAGCTGAGCCGTCCAGGCATCGGGTGGCGGTCTGGCGTGAGCTTCGCCGGATCGGCGCGCTGTCGCTGGGCCAGGCGACCTGGGCGGTGCCTGATGTGCCGGCGGTCGCCGATGGGGTAACCCGGGCCGCGGAGCTTGCCAGCCGGGGCGAAGGGGAAATTCTGGTACTGGTCGCCAGCGGACGCGGCGAACAGGACAGCCGCCGGCTACAGGAGTTGTTCACCGAGCAACGGCAGGAGGAGTGGGCGGAGTTCCTGGCCGACTGCGGCAAGTTCGACGCCGAGATCGACAAAGAGCTACGCATCAACAAGCTGACGTTGGCCGAGCTAGCGGAGGAAGAGGAGAGCTTGGAGCGGCTGCGCCGCTGGCACAAGGCCATCAAATCCCGCGATGTCTTCGGTGCGGCCGCCGCAGAACAGGCTGAGCAGCAGCTCAAACACTGCACCGAACGACTGCAGGACTACACCCAACTGGTCTTCGACGCCCTGCACCAGATGTGACCACCAACCCGGAAAGGCAACACCATCGGTGAACTTCGATCTCCCGATCGTCCTTGCGATCAACTCGTTCGCTCAGCGCACGTCGTGGTTGCACGGGCCGATGCTCGCCTACTCCACTTACGGTCTGGTGTGGTGCAGTGCCGTCAGCCTGATCGGCTATGCGCTCCTGCACCGGCGATTGACTTCCCTGGTGCATGTCTTGGGGAGCACCAAGTTGCGGCCGCTGCTGACCGCGGGCTCGGCCGTCACCGGCGGCACGGCTGGTGCAACCCGATCGTGACGGGCAAACCGCCTCTGCGGACCGTCGCCGCTGTGACGTCGCGGCGCGGGCTGTGGCCGTTGTATGGGGCGGGTTTCGTCACCGCATTCGGTGCGCACAGCATCGCCGCCAACTCGGCGGTTTCACGGTGCCCGAGCACCTTTCGCTGCTCACCCTCGGGCTCTGCTAGCGGTGTACGACGGCGCGGAAGTCCTCCGCAAGCCGGTCTTCGGGTCGCTGTCGGATCGGATCGGACCACGCCCGGTTCTGCTCGGCATCGGCGCCGCCCACGGCTACGGACCGCTCGCCACCGGCATCGCCGTTTCCGTGCTGGCCGCCACCGCAGCGCTGGTGCAACCATGGGCCGGGAAGGCCCACGATGCCGAGGCGATTCCCGCCCGAGTCGGCATGGCCGGTGGCCCGGCGCTTTGCGCAGCAGGATTCATCGCCGCTGCCATCGTTCCCACCATGGCCGGGATCCTGACTGCTGCAGTCGCTGTCGCGTCGGTACCGGGTTAGCCAGCCCGCTTGGGTTCGCTTCCCTGGCCGCTGCCGCATCGCCGGATCGGATGGGTCAAACCATGGGGGCGCCCGAAGTAGGCCGGGAACTCGGCGACGCCGGCGGACCCCTGCTCGTCGGCGCTCTCGCGACCGTAGCAACCCTGCCGCTGGGCCTGCTCGGCCTCGCCGCGCTCATCTCGGCCGTGGCAGCCGCGGTGCTCATCACCAGCAGAAACCAACCCATCACCAGCTGAACAAGCAGTCAGGCGGTTGCCCGGCTGCACGTCGGCAGACTCCTGGCGCTACCAGGCAGGAAGCGCTGATGCCGCTAGAACCGGGACGTTCCCGACCATCGCTCCTCCGTCGTTACGGGCGACGCGGCACCCTCATCGTCGCCGGACTGCTGCTCGCCGCGATCCCAGCAGTCCTGCTGGTTGTGGTCGTCAGGTCAGGCTGGGCGCCGTTGCATCGCCTTGATTTCCACACCGACGAGTCCTTGAACCGCTACATCGCTGGCCGCCCCGGCCAGGTCCGCCTCTGGAAGGCAGTCACCACAATCGGGGGTCCCACCGTCTTACGCATCGGAGCATCCATCGCTGTCGTCGTCCTATGGCTTCGCGGGCACCGACGCACCGCCATGCTCGTAGTTGTCGCTATGGCCGGAGCCGCCCTCCTGAGTGCATTCACCAAAGTACTGGTCAATCGGGTGCGCCCGGTCATGATTGTCCCGGTTGACCGCGCCGAAGGTGGATCCTTCCCCAGCGGGCACGCGCAGACCTCCATCGTGGCGATGGGAGTACTGGTCCTCGTGCTGCTGCCCTCACTATCACGCAAATGGCAACCGCTACTCGTCACCGCAGCCGCAGTGGTGGTCATCGCCATCGGATTCAGCCGACTCATCCTGGGCGTTCACTACCTCAGCGACATTCTCGGCGGATGGATCATCGGAGCGGCGTGGCTGTGCATCGCAGCCGGCGCACTGCACCCGGCACCGCCGCTCAACGGAAAGGGCAGCGGGAAGCCGAGTAGCTAGGGAAAGCAGACGAACGTTCGCGTTACACCCGCCGAGTCTGACCGTCGTCGCAGGTGGCAATTCTAAAGCAACCCGTGTAGACATCACCGTCACGCTGTCGGTGGTTCGCGTTACATTCCGGGCATGCGAATCGGCTACCGACGGGTTTCCACTCGCGATCAGCACCCGGAAGCGCAGCACGACGCGCTCACCGCGGCCGGTTGCGAACAGATCTACGTGGACCATGCCTCCGGCAAACTGGCCCGCCGGTCCCAACTGGAGCGAGCTTTGGCTGTTGCCGGCCGTCGGGCGACCAGCTGGTGGTCACGAAACTCGACCGGCTCGGCCGGTCCTTGGCACACCTCATCGACCTGTCCAACGACCTACAGACCCGCGGGGTCGACCTCGTTGTTCTCGACCAAGGCATCGACACCTCCGCTGCCATCGGGCGGATGTTCTTCCGGATCCTGGGAGCGATCGCCGAACACGACTTCACCACCCTCCGGAGCTACTGGATGCGGAACGGAGTGACCGGGGCCGGCAGCTGGCAAGGACGCCGGGACCTGATTCACAACCTGCTCAGCCCCGCGCGAGAACAACTTCGAAGAACGTGAACGCCACCCGCAGAGGGCTCACCTCACACCGGAGTCGGTCGAATCTCTCCAAACGGGAGGAGGCCAAGATCGTGTCGTGTAGCCGGCCCATGTGCTTTGCGCCTTGCTCGCTGTCGCTATGCGCAGTTGAGCGCTTCCAGATCACCTCGTTGACAACATGATCAGCCCCGAAGATCGCGTCCAGCAGGACCTTCAGGTAGTGGCTCATCGTCGGGTCGCAGTGCAGATAGAGCGAGCCGGTGCGCTTGAGCACGCGGCGTAGCTCGACCAGGCGCGGTGCCATGTTCACGAGGTAGCCATGGCGTCGTTCTCGCCCCGCTGCGGACAACCGCTTCAGCGCCCGCGAGTGCGGATGACCACCGTCCGGCAGATCCGATCGTGCAGACCGCGGCCATCCGCATCCAGGATCAACGGCGGCACGATGACGAAGGTCAGCAGTGTTCGCGGGACTGCCCAGAGTCCGACGATCGATTTCATCCGGATCGACGCCACCCTGATGCCGACTAGCGCCTGACCGGGAGTGAACCCGAAGCTGCCGACGGCAATCACCGTCATCACCGCCCAGACCAACAGCGACCAGTTCTTCGGAAGGTCCGGTCGGGTGACCAGGAAGGCCACCCCGAACGACAGCACCAGATCGATGAGGAACGCCGCGACGCGCGCCCCCATGGAGGCCACCGACCCGGCGCCGGTGGCCGGCAGGTTCAGCCATTGACCTGGGTGGGCCTGGGTTTCGGGTGCGGGCACGCACCGATTCTACGAGCAGAACCGGCCATGGTTCAGCGTGGCAAGCAGCTGAGCGTTTCACGGGCGTGCTGGCGGCGCCGCTGACGATGTCGAGCCTCAGATAGGCGGTCCGGCAACGGCCCTGGCACCTCCCGGGGTCGGGCGTGTAACCCGCCGGAAACAACGGTGACGTCCGCGGGCAACACCTCTTCCCTAGCGTCAGCCGGGTCCCGTCCGTGCGCGGCCCAGCCGCAGAAACCAGGAGCGATGCCCGCGTGTTCTCCTCGAACGATGAATTGGTGAAGTTCATCGCCGACACCGATGTCGAGGTCCTCGACATCCGGTTCTGCGATCTGCCCGGTGTGATGCAGCACCTGACGGTGCCCGCCGCAACGGTGACCAGCGAGTCCCTGGACGGGGGTATGGCATTCGACGGTTCCTCGGTGCGCGGCTTCCAGTCGATCCACGAGTCCGACATGGTGCTGCTGCCGGACGTCGCGACGGCCAGGGTGGACCCGTTCCGCAAGCGCCGCACCGTCACCCTGAACTTCTTCGTGCACGATCCTCTGACGCTGCAGCCGTATTCCCGCGATCCCCGAAACGTGGCGCGCAAGGCCGAGGAGTACCTGCGGAGCACCGGCATCGCCGACACCTGCTTATTCGGCGCCGAGGCAGAGTTCTACATCTTCGACGAGGTGAAGTTCACCTCCGACATGAACGGAACCTCCTACCGGGTGGACGCGGCGGCCGGCTGGTGGAACACCGGCCGGGAGGAGGACGGCGGCAACCTTGGCTACAAGGTGCGACCGAAGGGCGGCTACTTCCCGGTCGCACCGTACGACCACTACGGCGACCTGCGCGACGACATGGTGACCAATCTGGTCGACGCCGAATTCCAGGTGGAGCGGGCGCATCACGAGGTGGGAACCGGCGGACAGACCGAGATCAACTACAAATTCAACACGCTGCTGGCCGCGGCCGACGATCTGATGCTGTTCAAGTACATCGTCAAGAACACCGGTTGGCAGGCCGGCAAGTCGGTGACATTCATGCCGAAGCCGCTGTTCGGTGACAACGGTTCGGGTATGCACTCGCATCAGTCGCTGTGGAAGGACGGGTCGCCGCTGTTCTACGACGAGTCCGGCTACGGCGGCCTGTCCGATACCGCGCGGCACTACATCGGGGGCATCCTGCATCACGCTCCCTCGCTGCTGGCCTTCACCAACCCGACGGTGAACTCCTATCACCGCCTGGTTCCCGGGTACGAGGCTCCGGTGAACCTGGTCTATTCCTCGCGTAACCGATCCGCCTGCATCCGGATCCCGATCACCGGGTCGAACCCCAAGGCCAAGCGCATCGAGTTCCGCTGCCCGGACCCGTCGTCCAACCCGTACCTGGCCTTCGCGGCGATGATGATGGCGGGCCTGGACGGCGTGAAGAACCGCATCGAGCCGCCGGCCCCGGTGGACAAGGACCTCTACGAGTTGCCGCCGGACGAGGCCGCCAACATCCCGCAGGTGCCGAGCTCGCTGCCGGCGGTGATCGACCGGTTGGAGGCCGACCACGATTATCTGCTGGAGGGCGGCGTTTTCACGCCCGATCTGATCGACGCCTGGATCAGGATCAAGCGCGAGCAAGAGATCGACCCGATCCGGCTGCGTCCGCACCCATACGAGTTCGCCCTCTACTACGACCTGTGAGCGGCCGAACCTGAGGGTTCTGAACTTCGTTGGGCGGGACCGGATTGCTCCGGCTCCGTTGGCGCTGATCGTGGCGGGTTCTCCCTTCGGGCGGTAGCCGGTCCGGACTGTAGCCGGTCCGGCAGAGATGGCGCTTGAGTCGGCGCTCCCCCTTCGGGGCCGCGGCGCGCCAAGCTGCACCGCGCCGTCGGACAGCACGCTCCCGTTCAGGAAGCACTTTCCCATTCAGGAAGCACATTCCCGTCCAAGCGCCCCCTTCCCGTCCAGGCGGCGTGACCGGTCCGTACGGCTCAGACTGCGAGGTTGGCTCAGGCGGCGCTGTTGGCTGGAAGTCGTTGGTAGGAGCCGGGTCTGCGGTCCCAGAGCACTTGGCCGTCAACGACGGCGCCGGCCAGCTGGTCGCGGTGCACGATCGTGTGGCGGCCGCACAACAATGCGCCGTTGTCGAGATCCGTGGGGCCTCCGTCGATCCAATGTCTCAGATGATGCGCATCTGTCCGGTGGACCGGCGCATCGCAGCCGGGGAACGTGCAGTGCCGATCGCGCAACCACATGGCCTTGATCTGCGCCGGGGAGAACAGCCGAGCGGCGCGGCCGACGTTCAGGATCTCGCCGCGTCCACCGAGGACGACCGGGATGATTCCCGCGTCACAGGCCCATTTCCGGGCGGTTTCCGGGCCGAGCAGGGCGCCGGCGTCCAATGATGGTTCGAGGCTGGTGCAGGCGATCCAGGAGGACCTACGCGCGGAGGGCGTCCGGGTCCTGCAAGTCCATACCGTTGGTCCGTCGTATCCGAGTCCGGCGTATGCGCGCACCCGCGAGTTCTACCAAAGTCTGGGGTTCATTCCGCTGCAGGAATTCGAAGGCATCGACTGGAGCGGCCCGACACTTGTCTTGGTGAAGTCCTTGTAGTGGTTCTGCGCCGAAGGTTCAGCGGAGACTCGGATCGGTTCGCCCCATCCACCCCGGGGACGCCGGCACTCAGGCAGTCGGGTCGCTGACCCGGCCGAGGAACAGCGGCGCCCGCGTCGTGGTGTCGTGGATGACGTAGAGGAACGGCCGGTCGACCGTGAACTCCAGCGGTTCGGTGGGCGGCCCGGGCGCCGCGCCGGCCACCGCCACGACCGCCGTAGCGGCGGCCGCCTCCGTGCCGTGCTCGTCGACCGAGATCCTCGCCTGGTGGATCACCGAGGTGACCAGCAGCGGCTCAGGGCCGTCCGACATCCCCGGCATGGGGACGTCGAACGCCGGCGCCATGCCCAACTTCTTCAGCGGACCGGTCATGTCGACCGGGAAATCGGTCTTGAAGCCCGGCATCGCGAGATCCACCAGTGTGCTCTCCCCGCCGCACGCCGCGGCCAGCGTCCTGCCGTCCAGCGCGCCGGCCACCTTGTCGAAGACGCCGGCGTCGGGCAGCAGGATCGTCATCGCCAGGTCCTCGCCCAGGTACGGCAGACTCGCCGAACGCCAGCCGTCGCCGCTGGCGACCGCAAGGTGCCGACCGGAGCCACGCAACATCTCGACCTGAACGGAGTTCCCGGCGGCGGTGCGGAATGCGGCCTTCTCGGCGGACTTCTGCAGCTCTTCGGCCCACTGGGCCTTGAGGTACAGCGCGTTTACCAGAGCCAGGCGCCAGAGGCTGGTGACACTGCCCTGACCGAGCAGCTCCGGGATCAGCTCGTGGGACTTGTCGGACACCCAGGAGTTGATCTGCCGGCGGGCCGCCTCCGGGTCAGCCTGGTAGTCGGTGGTGAACACTCCGGCGTCGTATCCGGCGGCGATTGCGTCCAGGAACTCCTGCCGCAGACGGGTGCCCTTCTGGACGAACAGTGAGTTCGCCGGGCTCACCACCACCGCCTCGTTCCGTCGGTTCGAGCCTTCTGCCGCCTTGGCGGAACCGGCGATGGCAGCTGCGATCGCCGCGTCCACCGCGGTCAGATGGCCGGCCACCGTGTGGGCGTCACCGCCGAGCACCTTCGTCATCGCCGCCAGCGCCGAGCCGGTCGCCCCGAACTCGGTCATACCCAGCGCGACCAACACCGAGTACGGGCTGATCACCGCATTAGCGGTACCCGGCGCACTGGCCCGGAAGAGGTCGGCACCGAACCGGCACAGGTTCTCGGTCGCCGCACCTTGTGGCGCCGCCGCCATCCGGGCTGCTGTCCCCCGCAACTCGCCGCCACCACCGGTATCTGGTGTGGTCGGGCTCACCGGACTCGCCGTTCCGCTGGTCCGCCCGCAGCCCGTGAGCAGACCGGCACCGATGGCGGCGCCTAGCGCCAAGAACGTCCGGCGGGTCACCCTGTTCAGGTCGATCATGATCGCTCCTCGTCATCGAACCCTGCTGAATCACATCGCACCGAGCCGCTCCGAGCCGGATCACACACCGAGCCGGATCACACACCGAGCCGGTCCCCGGCTCCTCGCATTGCCCGCGCCCTTCCACAGCAGACGCACCGGGCCACCCCGGCGGTTGCAGACCGGCGGGTGAGCAAGCGACAGGCGAGTGCCAGGCGGAACAATGGCACCATGCCGATCTACGCCGTGCAGTACCGCTACCACCCGAGCCGCGACGCCGATCGTGACATCCACCGGCCGGAGCACCGCGCGTACCTCCAGTCGCTGGCCGACGCCGGGACGGTCTTGATACGCGGACCGTACGCCGACAGCGGCGAGCCGGGTGCCCTACTGATCCTGAAGGCCGGCGCGCCGGACGAGGTCGCTCATGCGCTGGACGGGGACCCGTTCAACCGGGAGGGCTTGATCATCGAGAGAACCGTCCGGGAGTGGACGCCGGTCGGCGACCACCCCTGGGTCTGACCTCCTGGCCAACACCTCCTGGCCAACACCCGCGCCGACTTGATCTCAAGCGAACATGAGCTTCTAGGCTGTTGCGGGTCGGTGTCGGTGCGTCCCGGCACAATCGGTGGACCCCCGACACACCGGACAGGAATCGGTCAGATGAGCATGCAGGTCACCGCGTGGAACTCGCTGTACAACGCGATGCATGCCGAGCAGGACCGTCGCCCGTTCTCGATAGCGACCCTGCGCCGGATCGGCGCCTTCGCCCGTCCGCACCGCGCTCGGCTACTGCTGTTCCTGTGCGCCAGCATCGCCACCGCCGCGGTGGCGGTGGCCACGCCGGTGCTGGCGGGCAAGGTGATCAACGCCATCAACGGCCGGGAGGCTCAGGTCGTCGTGGTGCGGATCGCCGTGCTGATCGGAGTGATCGCCGTCGTCGAGGCCGGGTTGACACTGTTCACCCGTTGGCTGTCGGCCCGGATCGGAGAGGGTCTGATCTTCGATCTGCGGACCGCTGTCTTCGACCACGTCCAGCGCATGCCCATCGCCTTCTTCACCAGAACCCGCACCGGCGCACTGGTCAGCCGGCTGAACAGCGACGTCATCGGGGCGCAGCGAGCCTTCAGTGGCACATTGTCCGGGGTGGTGAGCAACTTGGTCACGCTCACGCTGACCCTGGTGGTGATGCTCCAGATCTCTTGGCAGATCACCCTTCTGAGCCTGGTACTGCTGCCGTTGTTCGTAATCCCGGCACGGCGGATGGGTAGCCGGTTGGCCAGGCTGTCCCGCGAAGCGTCCAATCACAACGCAGTGATGACAACGCAGATGACCGAACGGTTCTCCGCTCCGGGTGCCACCCTGGTCAAGCTGTTCGGCCGCCCCGATCAGGAGTCCCGCGAGTTCGCCGGCCGGGCAGGCAGGGTCCGCGACATCGGGATCCGGACGGCGATGCTCCAGTCCTACTTCATGAACTCCCTGACCTTGGTGTCGGCGCTGGCGCTGGCTGTGGTGTACGGGCTGGGCGGCGTGCTGGCACTGGGCGGCACGCTGGACGCCGGCGCCGTGGTCTCGCTCGCGCTGCTGCTCACCCGCCTGTATTCGCCGCTGACGGCGCTGGCCGGCGCGCGGGTCGACGTGATGAGCGCGCTGGTGAGTTTCGAGCGGGTCTTCGAGGTGCTCGACCTGAAGCCGTTGATCACCGACAAGCCGGATGCCAGGACGATCCCGGCCGGTCCGGTCTCGCTGGAATTCGATGACGTCAGCTTCGGTTACCCGGCTGCCGACAAGGTTTCGTTGGCTTCGCTCGAGGAAGTTGCCGTCCTGGACAACCGTGGCGGTGTGGAAGTGCTGCACCGGGTGTCGTTCCGCGCCGATCCTGGACAACTCGTCGCCCTGGTCGGGTCGTCCGGCGCCGGCAAGTCCACCATCGCCCAGCTCGCCGCCCGCTTGTACGACGTGGATTCCGGTGCTGTCCGGCTGGCCGGCCTCGACCTGCGGGATCTGACCGCCGCATCCATCCGGGCCGCTGTCGGCATGGTCACCCAGGACGGCCACCTGTTCCACGAGTCGGTGGCGGCGAACCTGCGGCTGGCGGCGCCCGCGGCCACCGATGCGCAACTGTGGGACGCGCTGCGGCGAGCCAGGCTGGAGCCGCTGGTGCGGGAACTGCCGGACGGACTGGAGACCGTCGTCGGCGAACGCGGATATCGGCTGTCCGGTGGCGAACGGCAACGACTCACCATCGCCCGACTGCTACTGGCCTCGCCCAGCGTCGTCATTCTGGACGAGGCCACCGCATCCCTCGACTCGACGTCGGAAGCGGCTGTCCAGGCGGCGCTGACCGAGGCACTGGCGGGACGGACGTCGGTGGTGATCGCCCACCGGCTGTCCACCATCAGGGCGGCGGACGTCATCCTAGTGGTCGAGGCAGGACGGATCATCGAGCGCGGCACGCACGCCGAGCTGCTGGTGACCGGTGGTCGCTACGCCGAGCTCTACCGCACCCAGTTCGCCGACCAGGCGCCGACCTTCGAGACGGGAGCGCCGTTCGGGGCAGCGGGCATCGCACCAACGCTGGAGCTGTTCAGGTGAGGTGTGGCGGTGATATCTCCCCGCTGCCTCGGGGAATCAGACGCACGGGCAACACGATCCGGCTTATCGGGTGGATATCGCCGTTGATGCGGGCGAGGAGAACACGGGCGGCTCTCCGGCCAAGCTCTTCGGCGTCGGCCGCTACGTCGGTTACCGGCGTGCTCAGCATGTCGGCAAGCCGGAAGTCGTCAAAGCCGATGACGGCGATCGGATGTCGACTGTTCTGGGTGACACGTAACGCCCCCTCGGTAAGAAAGTTCGTTCGACCGTAACCCGGTCTCGCGTGACGCCGTGCGGTAGCCCCGCCGCCGCCCGGCGGACGACTCGCTACCCAGCATCTGATCCACGATCATGGTGCCCGACTATGTCATGTTCGCGCACTTCAGGATCACCGACTCGCTGCCTTCCACCGTGATGTCATGTCAGCGACGTCGCTGCCTTTCGCGATCTGGATGATGAAGAACTTCATGGACGGTGTGCCCGTCTCGCTGGAGGAGGCAGCCTGGGTCGATGGTGCCGCTGGTTCCAGTCGCTGCGATACATCGTCATGCCGCTCATGGCACCCGGCGTGGCAGGGGATTCAGCTTCGCCGGCGGCCTCAAGGGCTGACCGGCTGGCACCAGGCGGGTCGGCCGCCAGAGCGATCGCACGCTCACCGGCATACGCCGCTCGTCCTGTTGGGTACTCGCTCTGTCGGAACAACTCCCTACCACCGTTGAAAGGCCCTCCCGTGCTCTACAACAGTTCCCTGGTCGAGGCCCGGGTCCGCCGCTTCCGCTCCGAAAGGGTCGTCCCGGCGACCTACCGAACGACCTCGCCGCTCGGGGTGAGCGCATGGGAGGTGCCGGATGAGCCGGTGATGTTCGCCGACGCCGTGGCCAGTACGTTCCAGCCGTTCCAGGTCGGCGCGCCGTGGGGACGTCCGTGGGGCACCGTCTGGTTCCACGCGACGGGGGCAGTGCCGGATGGCTGGGGAGCAGACAGCGACACCGGCGTCGAGCTCGTCGTCGATCTGGGCTTCACCGAGGCGCAGCCGGGATTCCAGGCCGAGGGGATGGTCTACACCGCGTCAGGGCGCATCCTCAAGGCGGTCGAGCCGCTGAATCGGGCGGTGCCACTGTCCTTCGACAGTGGCGGTGGCGCCTCAGACGGAGCGCGCCTTGTCGACCTGTACATCGAGGCCGCGGCCAACCCGAACGTCGCTCAGGCAATGGACTTCTTCCCGACGCCGCTGGGCGACAAGGCCACCGCCGGGGAGGACCTCCTCTACCGGCTGCGCCGGCTCGAGCTGGGCTTGCTCGACATCCCTGTCTGGCAGCTCGAGCAGGACTTCGCCGCGCTCGTCGGACTGCTCGAGCAGCTGCCGGCGGACTCCCAGCGACGGGCGGAAATCGTCCACACGCTGGATAGCGCCGTCGATGCCATGGACCCCGAGGACATTGCCGGCACCGCCGCGGTGGGGCGGAGCATCCTCGCCTTGGCGCTTGCCCGACCGGCGTCGGCGAGCGCGCATCGCGTGCACGCCGTTGGTCACGCGCACATCGACTCGGCCTGGCTCTGGCCGGTCCGCGAGACCGTCCGTAAGGTCGCCCGAACCTTTTCCAACGTGTGTGACCTCATCGACCGCAATCCTGACTTCGTTTTCGCCGCATCGTCGGCGCAGCAGTACGCCTGGTTGAAGGAGTTCTACCCAGACCTTTTCGAGCGAGTCCGGGAGAAGGTCGCCTCCGGCAACTTCGTGCCTGTCGGGAGCATGTGGGTGGAGTCCGACACCAACATGCCGGGCGGTGAGGCGCTGGTCCGGCAGTTCGTCGCCGGTAAGCGCTTCTTCCTCGAGGAACTGGGCATCGACACCCAGGAGGTGTGGCTGCCGGACTCGTTCGGCTACTCCGCTGGGCTTCCACAGATCGCTGCCGCAGCGGGCGCGCGCTGGTTCCTCACCCAGAAAACCTCCTGGAACGAGACGAACGTGATGCCGCACCACACGTTCCGTTGGGAGGGCATCGACGGGACGCAGATCTTCACCCACTTCCCCCCGGTCGACACCTATAACTCCGATCTCGGTGCTGCGGACCTCGCGAGGGCCGAGCGGCAGTATGCCGAGAAGGGGATCGGCACGATGTCCCTGGTTCCGTTCGGGCATGGCGACGGGGGCGGCGGCCCGACGCGGGAGATGCTCGCGGCGGCGGAACGCACTCGCTCGCTGGAGGGCTCCCCAGCTGTCAGCCTCTCCAGCCCCCACCGGTTCTTCGAGGCTGCGGAGGCGGAGTACCCACACCCACCGGTGTGGTCCGGCGAGCTCTACCTGGAGTTCCACCGCGGCGCCTACACCTCGCAGGCACGCACCAAGCGCGGCAACCGGCGCTCCGAGCACCTGTTGCGTGAGGCCGAGCTGTGGGCTGCGACGGCGACCGTCCGCACCGGCGCGGATTACCCGGCAGGGGCGCTGCAGGACGCTTGGCACACGGTGCTACTCCAGCAGTTCCACGACATCCTGCCGGGCACCTCGATCGCCTGGGTCCATCAAGAAGCCGAGCGGAATTACGCCCGGGCGGCTGAGTCACTCGAGCAGATCATCGACACGTCTGCGCGTGCCATGCTCGGACGAGGTGACCGGAAGGTGCTGCTCAATGCAGCACCGTCCCCGCAGGATGGTATTCCGGCTCTTGGTGGCTCGGAAACGAGGTCAACCTGCACCGGGGTGAACAGCCTGCGAGAGCACGATGCCGGCTTCGTACTCGACAACGGAAAGGTGCGAATGAGCATCGACCGTGCCGGCCTCATCCGTTCGATCCGGGACCTCGGCGCTGACCGGGAGGTCGTGCCGCACGGTGCTGCTGCGAACCTACTGCAGCTGCATCGTGACACGCCGACACAGTGGGACGCCTGGGACATCGACGAGCATTACCGCCGCAACGTCACCGACCTCACCGACGTGGAGAGCATCGAGATCGCCGACGACGCCCTCCATCTCACCCGCCGCTTCGGTGCCTCCCGGGTGACCCAAACTGTCCGCCTTGCCGACGACGCTCCTACCATCGACATCCGGACCGAGGTCGAGTGGAACGAGCGTCAGAAGCTCCTGAAGCTGGCGTTCCCCCTCGACGTGCACGCCGACCGGGCCGCATCGGAGATTCAGTTCGGCCACGTCTACCGCTCGATCCACACCAACACCTCCTGGGATGCCGCTCGGTTCGAGACCGTGGCGCACCGGTGGGTGCACGTCGGCGAGAGCAACTACGGGGTCGCGGTGGCCAACGACTCCACCTACGGCCACGACATCACCCGAGGACACACGGAAGGACGCGCCAGTACGACCACGGTGCGACTGTCCCTGCTGCGAGCGCCGCTGTTTCCCGACCCGCATGCCGATCAGGGTTCGCACACGATGAACGTATCGCTGCGGGTTGGGGCGACGATCCCTGACGCCGTGCGAGAGGGATACCGAGTCAACCTGCCGTTGCGCACCGTGCAGGGAGTCGAAGGAACGGAGGTCGGCCCACTCGTGACCGTGGACGGCCCGGCGATCGTCATCGAGGCGGTGAAGCTCGCCGAAGATGGCAGCGGAGACGTGGTCGTGCGACTCTATGAGGCACACGGTACCCGCGCACGGGGCAGGGTCACCGCGAACTTCAGGGTCGTCACAGTCACCGAGACCGACCTGCTCGAAAGGGAGGTACCGCCCGCCAGCATGCAGAACACCGATGGGCCCACAACAACGCTAGAACTGCGACCCTTCCAGCTCGTCACGCTGCGCTTCACACGGACCGAGTGATACTCGCAGAACTGACCGGTGCTGACGGGCGTTGTTCGAGCCGCGTCGCGGACCCACGTGCGCTTCTGCTGGCGGGAATCTGGGGCGGTTCAGCGGTTCAGCGGTTCAGCGGTTCAGCGGTTCAGCGGTCAGATCCGTCGGCGTCCGCGCCGGCTGAGCGTCCCGGTTGCCGATCCGCTGGCTGATCACCTGGCTGATCCCATCCCCGCGCATGGACACCCCGTAGAGTGCGTCGGCGGCCTCCATGGTGAACTTCTGATGAGTGATGATGATCAACTGTGACGAGTCCCTCAGTTCGCCCAGCAAGCTCACCAGCCTGGTCAGGTTCGTCTCGTCCAGCGCCGCCTCGACCTCGTCCATCACGTAGAACGGGCTGGGCCGGGCCCGGAAGATGGCGACCAGCACGGCCACCGCCGTCAGCGCTCTTTCCCCACCGGACAGCAGCGACAGCCGCTTGACCTTCTTGCCCGGCGGCCTGGCATGCACCTCGATACCGGTGGCCAACATGTCGCCGGGGTCGGTGAGCACCAGCTCTCCCTCACCGCCGGGGAACAGCGTCGAGAAGACCGTCACGAACTCGCGGGCCACGTCATGGAACGCGCTGGTGAACACCTCCAGGATCTTGGCGTCCACCTCCCTGACCAGCGCGAGCAGGTCCCTGCGGGTCGCCTTCAGGTCTTCCAGCTGGCTGGACAGGAAGACGTGACGTTCTTCCAGAGCGGCGAACTCCTCCAGCGCCAACGGGTTCACCCTGCCCAGCAGCGCCAGGTCCTTCTCGGCGCGGTGCGCCCTGCGCTGTTGGCTGTCCCGGTCGTAGGGCATCGGTTGCGGGGCGCTCACCGGCTCGCCCCGCTCCTTGGCGTCCTGGTACTCGGTCAGCTCCAGCGCGGTCGGTGGCACAGGGACGTCCGGGCCGAAGTCGGCCACCAGGTCGTCGGGCGACAGCGCGAACTCCCCGCCGATCCTGTCCACAATCTGCTGGTGCCGGAGGGTCTGCTGGGCGCGCAACACTTCGTCCCGATGCACGGTGTCGGTCAGCCGGTCCCATTCCGCCTGCAAGCCCGCAACGGCTGCCCGGGTGGTCACCACCTCGGCTTCGGCCTGTGACCGCGCCTGCAGGGCTGCTTCACGGCCGGACGCGGCGGTCGCCTGCACGGCATCCAGTTTCTCCGCAGCACGGCGACCGAGTTCGACCACACGTCGGGCGACGTCCGCTCCGGCCGCGCGGCGGCGAACTGCGGCTTCCGCGCGGACCCGGGACTCCCGTTCCTGGCGGGCGGCACGCCGCAGACCCGCTGCCGTATCGGCGTCGGCCATTGCCCGTTCCTCCGCCGTTCGCAGCGCGAGCCGAGCATCCACCTCGGCCTGTCTGGCGATCGAGGTGATCTCGAGTGCGGCGTCCCGGGGACCGGCGTCCACGTCGTCCGGGTCGTCCCCCGTGCGCTGGGACGCGGCACGCAGACGAGCCTGCAGGTCGACCAGCGCCTCGCGGTGCCGCTCCCGCGCCGACTCCGCTGCCTCCCGCTGCCGCTGCAACCGATCCGCCTCCGCGGCGGCCGCTCGGGCGGTCTCGCCCAACCTGCCGAGTTGTTCGGCGACGGCGGCGAGCCTGGCATCGGAATCGTGCAGTGCCCCGAGCGCCCGGTCTGCTTGCCTGATCAGCGATTCCGCCTCCGCCGTGGCGCCGGCGAGCGCGGCCTGGAGGTCGGCAATCCGCCCGCTGACCTTCGCAAGTGCGGATTCGCCGTCGTCCACCGCTGCCTGGATCTCGATGACCGACTGCTTACCAGTGCTGCCCCCGAACGCCCAGTCGGCGCCCAGCAGATCGCCGTCCGCGGTGACAGCCCGGACCGCAGGGACGGCCGCGATGAGATCCTTCGCGACGTCGAGGTTCTCCACGATCACCACCCGGTCGAGAGCGCGGAGCACGGCTGCCTGCAGCTCGGTGGGAGCCCGCACCTTATCGATCGCCCACACCGCACCGCCGTGGAGCCAGGTCGGCAGCTCCGGGAATGCAGTGCGGTCCACCACACCCGGCGCTCCCCCGATCAGCAGTCCGGCGCGACCGCCGTCATGAGTCCGGAGGTACACAAGGGCGTCGGCCGCAGCCGAGACTCCTTGCACGGCAACGGCATCGGCTGCCGACCCCAGTGCGGCTGCGATCGCGGACTCGTATCCGGGGGTGACGTCCAGCAGCGTCGCCACCGAGCCGACCAGCCCAGGAAGGCCAGCGGTCAGCAACGCTCCGGCACCGTCCCGCCGGTCCAGGCCCATGGACAGCGCGTCCAGTCTGGCCCGCAGGCCGGTCCGCTCGGTGCGGGCTTCCCGCAGTGCATCGGTCAGCTCGACACCCCTTGCCCGGGCATCGGCCGCCGCGTTCTCGGCGGCCAGGTGCCTTTCGTCCAGGCCGATCTCTGATGAGTCAAGGTCGCCGACCGAGTCCTGCAGCGCCTCGAACTCTGCGCGGGTGGACGCTGCCCGTTCGCCGGCCGCCACGACCGCAGCGCCGAGCCGGGCGACCTCGTCATCGCTCGATGTCAACCGGGACCGACCGGCATTGACCTGGCCGGACAGTCTGGCCAGACCCTCGCGACGGTCGGCGATCGCCCTGGAAGCCGCTACCAACTGGGATTCGGCGGTTCGCAGCGCCTGCTCGGCGGCGTGCCGGGTGGCGACGGCGGTGGCCAGTTCGGATCTGGCTGCCTCCACCCGCTGCTGCCGGCCGGCCTGCTCCGCGTCGGCGGCATCGGCCTGCCGGTCCAGCTCGTCCGGATCACGGCCGGGCCGGTACGCCTCCACCGGTGTGGCCAGGTGCCGAGCCCGTTCCTCGGCCAACGAGATCGTGCCGCGGAACCGCTCGGCCAACGAGGACATGGTGAACCAGGCGTCCTGGGCTGCCTGCAGTGCGGGGCCGGCCTGCGCCAGCGCAGCGTCGGCTCGGGCGGCGGCGTCAGCGGCATCAGCCAGTGCTCGCTGGATCCTCTCCCGGTGCTCCAGGGCCGCCTTCTCGTCAGCGGATTCCCGGGCGATCTGCTCGGCCAGCGTCAGATAGTCATCGGCCAGCAGCCGCAGCCTGGCATCCCGCAGGTCGGCCTGGACGCCGGCCGCTCTGCGCGCCACCTCGGCCTGCCGGCCGAGCGGTCTCAGCTGCCGCCGCAGTTCGCCGGTCAGATCGCCCAGCCGGGTCAGGTTCAGCTGCATGGCGTCCAGCTTGCGCAGCGCCTTGTCCTTGCGCTTGCGGTGCTTGAGAACGCCTGCAGCCTCTTCGATGAACGCCCTGCGGTCTTCCGGGCGGGCAGAGAGCACGGCGTCCAGCTGACCCTGACCGACGATGACGTGCATCTCCCGTCCGATGCCGGAATCGCTGAGCAGCTCCTGGATGTCCAGCAGCCGGCACGACGAGCCGTTGATCTCGTACTCGCTGGCGCCATCCCGGAACATCCGGCGGGTGATCGACACCTGCGCACCATCGATCGGCAGGGCGCCGTCGCCGTTTTCGATGGTCAGGGTCACCTCGGCGCGGCCCAGCGGCGGACGGTCGGCGGTGCCGGCGAAGATGACGTCCTCCATCTTGCCGCCGCGCAGCGCCTTGGCGCCCTGCTCGCCGAGTACCCAGGCGATGGCGTCGACGACATTCGACTTGCCGGACCCGTTCGGGCCGACCACCGCGGTGATGCCGGGCTCGAACTGCAGGGTGGTGGCCGACGCGAACGACTTGAAGCCCTTGAGGGTGAGCGACTTCAGGTACACGCGACGGTCCTCCTCCCTGAGCGGTGCCGGCAGCCGACAACGGCCGGGCGGATGCGCGAAAGGCTACCGCCGGCCGCCGCCGCCGCGGGTGGACGACACGGGGTTCGGACGGCCGGCTCGTCGTACCGTTGAACTGGGCAACTCCGATCTGGTAGGCGTGAAGGGGCTGCCGGTCCCCCGGTACCCGGCGCACCCCCGGAAGGAACTCCATGCAGATCAAGGTGGACGTCGACCGTTGCATCAGCGGCGGCCAATGTGTGATGTCGGCTCCCGACCTGTTCGACCAGGACGACGATGGCATCGTCGTACTGCTCGGTCAGGCCGGACCTGGGCAGCAGCAGGAAGAAGCCAGGGAGGCCGCCAGGCTGTGCCCGGCTTCCGCGATCGAGATCGACGAATGAGCCGGCCGCGATCACCGCTGCGGGAACCAGGAGCTGAATGACACACCCTGGTCGAGTGGTCGTCGTCGGCGCGTCCGCTTCGGGCCTGCGGGTGGCCGAGGAACTCCGCCGCAACGGGTACCGGGGCAGCCTGGTTCTGATCGGCAGCGAGGTGCATCTGCCCTACGACCGGCCTCCCCTGTCCAAGCAGGTGCTCACCGGCGCCTGGGGCGCCGATCGGGTGGCGCTCACCACCAGCGAGCGGCTGGCCGGACTCGACATCGACCTGCATCTGGACAGGCCGGCCGCGGCTCTGGATGCGACCTCCCGCTGCGTGACGTTCCGCGACGGTTCCGGTCTGCGAGCCGATGCGGTGGTGGTCGCCACCGGCAGTGCGGCGCGCCGCCTGCCCGCCGGCTCCGACCTGGCGGGCGTGCATTCGGTGCGCACCATCGAGGACTCGCAACGATTGCGCACCGACCTCGTCCAGGGCCGCCATCTGGCAGTGATCGGCGCCGGCTTCCTCGGAATGGAGATCGCCGCCGCCGGACGCAGCGCCGGGCTGGACGTCACAGTGGTGTCCGCCAGCGGCCCGTTGGAACGCGCGGTGGGCTCAGCGGTGAGCCGGGCACTGGCCGACCTGCACCGGGAGCAGGGCGTCCGGCTGATCCAGGGGTCGGTCGACCGGCTGGTCGACGTGGCAGGACGGGTCGGAGGGGTGCTGCTGGTCGACGGGACCGAATTGCCGGCCGATCTTGTCGTGGTGGCGATCGGCGCCGTTCCAGCCACCGACTGGCTTTCCGGCAGCGGGCTGACGATCGATGACGGCGTGGTGTGTGATTCCACCCTGCAGGCGGCCGAGGGCGTTTTCGCGGTGGGTGACGTCGCACGCTGGCTGGAGTCGCGTTCGGGTCGTCTGATCCGCATCGAGCACCGCATGCACGCCACCGAATCTGCGGCGGTTGCCGCGCTGAACGTGCTGGGAGGCGGCGTCGATTTCACGCCGCTGCCGTTCTGGTGGTCAGACCAGTACGACTCGCGGATCCAGGCGTACGGCCGGCCCTGCGGGACGGCACACCTGTGGCAGGGCGATCTGGCCGATCGCAAGGCGGTGATCTTGTTCAGCGAAGCAGACCTGCTCACCGGCGCCGTTGGTTGGAACTCAGCCAAGCAACTCCGGGTAGCCAGGGAACTGCTGGTCCAGGGGGCCAGCCTCGGCGATGCCGGTGCCACCGTTCCGTTGCCGTGACCGGACGCCCCGTCAGATGGTCAGGCCTCGGCGAAGCCCACCAGGTCACCACCCGGCGGGCCGTACTGCTCCGCAACGAAGGTGACCTGGCCGGGAGCGTGCGGGCCCCTCAGCAACTCCACCAGGTGTTCGCAACGTCCGCGCGCGCCTTCGGCGATCACCTCGACGCGTCCGTCCGGCTTGTTCACGGCCCGGCCGACGAGACCGAGTTCGAGGGCCCTGGCTCTGGTCCACCACCGGAAGCCGACACCTTGGACCTGGCCGTGGACGAAGGCGGTCAACCTGACCGGCTGGTCGAGACCGGTCACGTCGTGTAGACGGTCAGCCGCTGCGGTAGCACCTCGAGCACGGTGTGCTCCACCGGGTCGGTCACCTCCCCGTCGTGAGCGGTAGGGATCGGACCCGATCGCGAGGTGATCTCGATCCTCGGCGCTTGAACGGCGCCGAAGACGCCGGTCCGGTTCACCAGGCCGAGCAGCGAGAACAGCACCGCCAGCGTCCTGGAGAACTTGCGGTCGGCGCGCAGGTACTGGACATCCAGGATCCCGTCCGCGAGGTGGTTCCGCCACGACGGCGCAAGGCCCCGCGGCGTGTACTCGCCGTTGCCCACGAACACCGCCCACACCGACACCGCCGATCCGTTGATCGACAGATCGAGCGGGCGATGTCCCTTCGCCACTCGGTACAGGGCGTAGGCGGACGCCGGCCACTTGCCCATCCTGTGGGTCAGCTTCTCCCTGAGCCTCACCATCTCCGGATACCCGCCGATGCCGGCGGTGTTCAGGAAGGTCACCCCGTCGATGGTGGCCACGTTCACCTCGCCCGCGGAACCGCTCTCGATGACCGCGGCGGTGGTCGCGTGATCGGAAAGTCCCAGAGCGCCGGCGAAGTGGTTGAGTGTGCCGGCGGGAAACACTGCCAGTGGAACACCGTGCCGCACGGCGAAATCGGCCAGCGAGGCGACGGTCCCGTCGCCGCCGGCGACACCGAGCGCCCGGTACCCGTTACCGACAGCGTCGGCCAGCGGGGTTCCCGGATCCCAGGTGACGATCTTCGCCGCCGGTAGCAACTTCCCGATCTTGGTCCTGGCGCCGTCCGAGGAACCCGACGCCGCATTCACCACAATTGTCATGCCCTTGCCGCCCGGTAGCGCCGGCGCCGAGCCTTCGGCCATATCGGCCGGGGCGAACGGCTTCGCCGGCCAGAGCACTTGCCCCAGGAGCGCGACGCCGACGCCGATCCCCGCCCCCACCACCACGTCGGAGGGATAGTGCACGCCGACGTGCACCCGCGAGTAGCCGACCGCACCGGCCAGCGGAGCAAGCAGCGCTGCGGAAACCGGTAACTCGAGGGCAGCGCCCGTGGCAAATGCGGCGGCCGAGGCGGAGTGGCCGCTCGGAAATGACGACGTCCACGGAAGCTTCCCGATCCGCCGAGCCTTGACCGTGCGATCCATGTCGGGTCGCCGCCGACCGACCAGTGGCTTGATCACGCTGTTGCTGAGCAGGCTCGCTCCGCTCAGCGACACCACGCCGCGCAGAGCTGCCCGCCGAGGGCGCTTACCGAGCGCGGCGCCGACCGCCGCGACGCCGAACCACAGCCTGCCGTGATTGGCGGCAAGTGTGAGGGCCCGCAATGCTTGATCCAGCACGCGGGGTACCGGGTGCTCGGCGGGGACGACTCTGGGATCTGGCTCGACGTCGGTAGTTTTCACTCCGGGAGTCTAAGCAACGTGGTGCGTCCGCGCCGTTCGACCGGGCTGCGCCGTGGGGTGCTCGGGCAGACGCGACCCGCCGGGCGATGCAACCAGGAACTGGACCCAGGAGTGGACATGGCAGCACCGGAGATCGACCTGAATGCCGACATCGGCGAATCTTTCGGCAGCTGGACGCTGGGCGACGACGCGGCCATGCTCGATGTGGTGACCAGCGCGAACGTCGCCTGTGGGTTCCACGCCGGTGATCCTGCCGGACTGCTGCGCACCTGCGAGCTGGCCGCCGAGCGGGGCGTGGTGATCGGCGCGCACGTCGGCTACCGGGATCTGGTCGGCTTCGGGCGCCGGTTCATGGACGTGGCACCGGAAGACCTGGCGGCCGACGTCATCTACCAGATCGGGGCGCTGGCGGCCCTGGCAAGGGCGGCCGGTACCGCCGTCGGCTACGTGAAACCTCATGGGGCGCTGTACAACACGATCGTGAGGCACCGGGACCAGGCATCGGCGGTGGTACGTGCGGTCGCCCGCTACGATCCGGAGCTTCCGCTGATGGGCCTGCCGGGTTCGGTGGTGCTGGAGCTGGCGGAGGCAGCCGGCCTGCGCACCATCGGCGAGGCGTTTGCCGACCGGGCGTACACCCCGCACGGCACCCTGGTGCCGCGCGAGGAACCCGGTGCGCTGCTGCGGGATCCGCAGCAGGTCGCGGCCAGGATGGTGTCGGTGGCCACCACGGGCCGACTCACCGCGATCGACGGCACCGAGATCGAGGTGCACGCCGATTCCCTGTGCACGCACGGCGATTCGCCGGGCGCGGTGGCCATGTCCACCGCCGTCCGACAGGCCTTGTCGGCGGCCGGCGTGCACATCCGATCGTTCGTCGCTCGATGACGGGAAGCGGGCAGGCATGCAGGTGACCGTGCTCCCGATGGGCGACGCAGCCCTACTGGTGGAGGCCGCCGACCTGGACGCGGTGCTGGCGGTAGACAGCGCCGTGCGGACCGCGGTGGGCGCCGGACGTTTGCCCCGGATGGTGGATCAGGTTCCCGCTGCCCGCACCGTCCTGCTGCGGCCGGAAGCCGGAACGGACCTGCGCCGCCTCCGCCGGCAGGTCGAGATCCTCTGCGCTGCGGTGGATTCGGGCGCTGCGGTGGATTCGGGCGCTGCGGTGGATTCGGGCGCTGCGGTGGATTCGGGCGCTGCTGCGGACACCAGTGCAGTCGAGCGGGCCGATCGGCACGATCATCCGGTGGTGATCCCGGTCGCCTATGACGGACCGGACCTCGCCGAGGTGGCGACTCTGACCGGCATGTCGGTCGAGGAGGTGATCGTGGTGCACACCGGATCGCACTGGCAGTGCGCCTTCGGCGGATTCGCCCCGGGATTCGGCTATCTGGTCGGCGGCGACCGCCGGCTGCATGTACCCCGCCGGACCCATCCGAGAACGTCCATCCCGGCCGGCGCTGTTGGACTGGCCGGGGAGTTCTCCGGGGTCTATCCCCGTGCCTCGCCCGGCGGCTGGCAGCTGATCGGCCGGACCGAAGCGGCGATGTGGGATGTGAACCGGGACCCGCCGGCGCTGCTGCGACCGGGCGTCGGCGTGCGGTTCTTGGACGTCGGCGGTCGGCGTGGCTGACCGGACCGGGACCGTCCCCGGACTGGAGGTGGTGGCCACCGGGCCGTTGGCGCTGATCCAGGACTTGGGACGGCCCGGCCTGGCATCCGTGGGCGTCGTCGTTCCGGAGCCGCGGACCGCACCGCGTTCCGCCGAGCCGCAGCATTGGTCGGCAACAGCCAGGATTGCGCGGCTATCGAGGTGCTGCTCGGCGGATTACGGGTTCGGGCTCGCGGGGATCTGACATTCGCGGTGACCGGCGCGCCGATGACCGTGACGGTCAACGGCGACATCGTCGACACCTCGCAGGTTCTCGGGGTGCCCGACGGTGCGATTGTCGCCCTCGGTTCGGCACGCTTGGGGCTGCGTGGTTACGTGTCGGTACGCGGCGGGATCGCGGTGTCGCCCGTTCTCGGATCGCGGTCCACCGACACCCTCGCCGGCCTCGGTCCCGCCGCGCTGCGTGCAGGCGATCTGCTTCCGGTCGGGTGGCCTTCGGATAGTTCGGCGCAGACGCGACCATTACCGGAGAGCGCACTGCCGCCTTCGTCCCAAGTTCTCGACCGTCCGCCGGAAGTACCCCGAAACGGTGGTCCAGCAACAGCTCTGGCGCCCGTCGAGCTGGAGGTGATCCGCGGTCCGCGGTTCGACTGGTTCGCCGCCCCCGACGTGCTGGTGACGACAGACTGGGTCATGTCTCCACACAGCGATCGGGTCGGACTACGGATGACCGGCGGTGCGCTGGAGCGAACGCGACAGAAGGCCGGCGTCGAATTACCCAGCGAGGGAATGGTTCTGGGCTGTCTGCAGGTCCCGCCCAGCGGCCTTCCGGTGTTGTTGATGCCGGACCATCCGGTCACCGGCGGCTATCCGGTGATCGGCGTTGTCACCGATGCCGCGATGGACCTGGCCGCCCAGGCCCGGCCGGGCCGGCAGATCCGCTTCCGGTGGAGCCCCCGAGACCCGTGACGCTACCGCTGACCCAGGATCTGCTGGTACTCCTCGTGCGGAATTCACGCCTTCGATCTCGCTCGGACCTACCTCTGGATGGTCCGCTCAGCAGGTCCGGCAATTGGTCGGAACGGACGACTCCTCGACCGACCCGAGATCGAGCGGCGGCCGGCGGGCGTCATCGAGCCGGGCATCGAACTCGTCCCACAGCGCGAGAATGTTGTGGGGCCAGACAGGTTCGCCGGTCGTCGCCAGCTCCTGCCGTGCCCACCAGCGGTGATCGGTCATGGTCAGCAGCTCTTCCTCGGTATGCCCGGCGATGTCGACCTCGAAGGCCGGCAACCGAACGGCGAAGAAGGTCTCGTCCTGCGCGACGATGACGTCGGTGTAACCATGGCAGACCCGGCGGACAGCGATCGGTCCGACCAGGTTCGCCTCGACGATCCGGGCGCCGGTCTCCTCGGCCAGTTCCCGGACGGCCGTGGCCCGGTCGCTCTCGCCCGCCTCCACGCCGCCGCCCGGCGTGATCCACCAGCGACTGCCTGGCAGCCCGGGATCGCTGTCGCTCAACAACAACAACCGCTCGGAGTCGTCCACCAGCAGGACCCGCGCCGTCCGCCGGTGTCGGACCGGCCGCTCGTGGGGGGCTACCGGGGTGAACGTGCGGATCGGTCCTGTGTCGTCATCGGGATCGCCGCTCATCTCGGTAACGGTATCCGGACGCCGCCCGTCCCCAGGCGTGGTCGGCGTCCCTCCTGCGCCGTCCCAGACCAGCACGGCCACCGTGTGCGATCCTTCGACTCACTTCTGGTGGCAACCACACGCCGACCGGCGACGTGTGCGACCCGTCGACGCAGTTCCGGCGGCAACCAGCGCCCACCGCCGAAATTGCGATCCCTCGACGCACTTCCGGCGGCAACCAGTGCCTATCGGCCACCGCTCGCGATCCCTCGACACGATTCCGGCCGCAACCGGAATCAGGTGCTCAGGACTGGAGCGAGTCGCCGAGGGTCATCGGCGTGGGCGCCGTTGGCAGCGCGGACAGAAGTACGACGAGCGGTTCATGAAAGGTTCGCGGCGGATCGGCGTCCCGCACCGCCGGCATGGGCGCCCCTCGCGGCCGTAGGCGTCCAGCTCACGATCGAAGTAACCGGATTCGCCGTTCACGTTGACGTACAACGCATCGAAGCTGGTCCCGCCGGCGGTCAGCGCCTCGGTCATCACCGCCGTCGCCGCTTCGATGACGGACCGAGCGACCGGCCGGGTGAGGGTGGCGGTGGGCCGCAGATAGTGCACCCTTGCCCGCCACAGTGATTCGTCGGCGTAGATGTTGCCGATACCGGAGATCACTGTTTGATCGAGCAACGCTCGTTTGATCTCCGTGCGCTTCGCCCGCACGGCTGCAACGGCGGCCTCCAGCGAGAACTCCGGGTCGAGCGGGTCACGGGCAATGTGCGTGATTTGCTCGGGCAGTTCGGCGCCCGCCAACACGAAGCTCATCCCGCCGAAGGTGCGCTGGTCGAGGAAATCGACGTCCGGTCCGCCGTCGTCGAATCGCAGCCGTACCCGCAAATGCGGGTGGTCGACCCGGTCGACTGCGACGCCGGGCCCGATCCTGAACTGTCCGCTCATCCCGAGGTGGGCGAGCACCGCGTCACCCTCATCCAACACCAGCCACAGGTACTTGCCGCGCCGGCGGATCTCCTGGATCTGCCGGCCCCGCAGGACGCCCTCGAAGTCGGTGCGGCCGCCGAGATGCCGGCGGACAGCGCGATCGGAATACACCGAGACGGAACCGATCCGGCGCCCGACGGTGTGAACGGCAAGTCCGCGCCGAACAACTTCGACCTCGGGCAGCTCGGGCATGTCAGTCGGACAGCGGGGCTTCCGGGTGCGCCCCGGCCGCATCCTCCGGCCCGATGTCGCGCGTCGAGCCGTCGTCGGCCAGGAGGGCAGCCGTCGACGCCGTCATGATGCCGTCGAGCGTCACGTACGCGGCCGACGCCGCCCGTTGCTCCGCCTCTTTCTTGGTGCGGCCGGAGCCGTCTCCGCGAGCCTGACCGGCTACCAGCACCACTGCACTGAATGTCTTCGCGTGGTCCGGGCCATCTTCGGCGACCTGGTAGACCGGGATTCCCAGACCGCCGGCCGCGGCCAGCTCCTGCAGGGAGGTTTTCCAGTCGAGTCCGGCTCCGAGCGAAGGGGCGCCGGTGATCAGACTGCTGAACAGCCGCAGGATCACCTGACGGGTCGGCTCCAGTCCGAACTGCAGATACAGCGCACCCAGGATCGCCTCGACCGCATCGGCCAGGATCGACGACTTGTCCCGGCCGCCGGTGAGTTCCTCGCCGCGGCCCAGGCGCACCAGCGCACCGAGGTTCATCGTCCTGGCGACGCCGGCCAACGCGTGCATGTTGACGATGGATGCCCGCAGCTTGGCCAGCTGGCCCTCCGGCAGGTGGGGATGCGCGCGGTACAGCTCCTCGGTGACCACAACCCCGAGCACGGAATCGCCGAGGAACTCCAGGCGCTCGTTGGTGGGCAGGCCACCGTTCTCATAGGCGAAGGACCGGTGCGTCAACGCCAGCACGGCGAGTTCGGCGTCGATCTCGACGCCGACCGCCGTGGACAACAGTGCGGGTAGTGCGGGATCGGGCAGCTCATGCCCGCGGGGAGCACCACCCATGGTCTCAGACTCCGACGACCTGGCGGCCGTCGTACTGTCCGCAGTTCGGGCAGACGGTGTGCGGCAGCTTCAGCTCCGCGCAGGCCCGGTTGGGGCACGGTGCCAGGGTGGGAACAGTGGTCTTCCACTGCGACCGGCGCGCTCGCGTGTTGCTGCGGGACATCTTCCGCTTCGGGACAGCCACGGCTACTTCTCCTTCGAATCGTCGTCCGCGCACTGCCCTGCTGGGCAGTACTCGGTGGGCGTGCTCGGTAGGACAGGGATCAGTTCTGGTCTCAGTCGGGCTCCACAGCCGACCCGGAGTCGGCGGAAACGCCGCCGGCAGTGCGAACAGAACCCGATTTCTCGCTACCTGCGGAGCCGAACCTCTCGGCCAGCGCCGCCCAGCGCGGATCCAGTATCTCATGCACATGACCGGGCTCCAGTTCCGCGAGTCGTTCACCGCATCCCGGGCACAGTCCCGGGCACTCCGTGCTGCACAGCGGGGCCAGCGGCAGCGCGAGGGTAATTTCGTCGCGTACCAGCGGGGCCAGATCGATCAGGTCATCGGACACCCGGGGAAGTTCGTCCTCGTCGGTGGTCTCGTCGGTGGTCGAGCCCGGATAGGCGTACAACTCCCTGAGAGTCACGGTGATCGGCTGACGGATCCCGGCGAGGCAGCGCGCGCACTCGCCGGCCGCCTCGGCCGACGCCTCTCCTGACACCAGCACGCCTTCGGTCACCGACTCCAACCGCAGGTCGAGTTCGACGTCCTGGCCGGCCGGAACGGCGATCACCTCGATGCCGATGGGAATGTCCACCGGCGCACTCAGCCGGACCTGCTTCATGCTGCCGGGTCGCCGGCCGAGAGCCCTGGTGTCCAGGACCCACGGTGACGCGGGATGCGGTCGTGCGGAGGGCATGTGATATCGATCCGGTGTCGGGTTCGGGAACGGTCAGCTGGTCGTGACCCGGGCTGCGGCCGGCAGGCAGGTGCCGGACAACCACTCCAGAGTAGTCGACCGGATCAGGCGAGCGAAATCGGCGGGCCGGGGGGCGGATGCCATCGGCCCCCTGTTCCGGGCGGGGCGATCACTCCCGGAAGTCGGCGACCGCCCCTGACCGCAGTGAGGTGCGTCCACGGCCGATCGTGCGCAGCGTCTTCGTCAAGGCCTCCTCCAGACCCGCGAGCTTGCCGTCGACATAGCTGTCACATTCGGCGCGCATCCGGTCGGCCTCACCGTGGGCGTTGTCCAGGATGTCCGCAGACTGGTTGTGGGCGACCTGCACCACCTCGGACTGCGAGACCAGCCTGGCCTGTTCAGCCCGACCGTCGGCGACGCTGCGTTCGAAGTTCGCCCGGCCGGCTGCGACCAACCGTTCCTGCTCATGCTGCCCGCGGGCGACCAGGCTGTCGTGCTGTTCCTGCCCGGCCTTGACGGCGCGTTCAGCGTCCGCATGGGCGCGTTCCACGATCGCCTCCGCCCTCGCCGACGCTTCCTCCAGCATCCGGTCGGCCTGCGCCTTGGCGCCGCTGACGGTCGCATGCGCTTCGCTGCGAGCCGCGCTCACCAGCCGTTCGGCCTCGGCGGACGCGTCGCCGACCGCCTTCTCGGCGGAGGTCCGAGCCTGTTCGAGCATCTGGTCACGGTGGTCCAGCACGTCCTGTGCGTCGTCCATCTCGCCGGGCAGTGCGTCCCTGACGTCGTCGAGCAAATCAAGCACATCACCGCGCGGGACGACGCAGGAGGCCGTCATCGGCACACCGCGCGCCTCTTCGACGATGGTGACCAGCTGGTCGAGAGCCTCGAAAACCCGGTACACGCGTCAGTCCTTCCTGTTTCGTCCTCCCAGTCTGCCAATCCGGGTCCGCGGCGCCGGTACGCCACGCTGGGGCCCTTTCGGCGAGGATCAACAGCGTCTACGAGGATGTGTTTGTCGTGCCCTGTCACTCCAGCCCCAAACCAGGCGAAGTCGATCCTCGCCGGGGAAGTCGATCCTCGCCGGGGTCGGGATCTGCAGGAGGGCCCGGGTGGGCGGCCGGGCGGCCGGGCGCCGACCGAGACGGGTCGCCGGGAGAGCGGTTCAGAGTTTGGCGCGGAGCGCCTGGTCAACGATCGACGGAAGGTAGGCGCTCACGTCACCGCCGTAGACCGCAACCTGCTTGACCAGGGACGACGACACGAAGGAGAACTCGGGGCTGGTGGGCATGAACAGCGTGTCGACACCGGTCAGACCGGTGTTCATCTGCGCCATCTGCAGCTCGTAGTCGAAATCCGACACCGCGCGTAGACCCTTGACGATCGCGGTGATGCCGTTGTCCCGGCAGTAGTCGACCAGTAGTCCGCTGAAGGAATCGATGATGACGTTCGGCCATCCGTCGGTGGACGCCGCGAGCAGCTGCAGCCGCTCGTCGATGGTGAACATGCCCTGCTTGTCCGGGTTCACCAGAACCGCAACGGTCACCCGCTGAAACAGCCCGGCCGCGCGGCCGATGACATCCAGGTGCCCGAGGGTGGGCGGATCGAACGAGCCGGGGCACACCGCGTGCGTCCCTCGGTCGGCGCTGGACGCACTCATCGGTGGGCCACGCGCTGGGTCACGACGCGGTGGGGCCGTTCCGCGGGTACGGGGTGGTCCGGCGTCACGGGTGGGCGGTCGGCCGGGGTCATGGTGCGCGACCGTAGCAGAGCAGGGTGTCGCCGTAGCGGCTGGTGCGTACCTGTTGCAGCGGCGCCGGCCAGTGCGGTTCTCCGGACCTGACGCTGCGTTCGACGATGACGTCGGCCCCGCCTGTCAGCAACCCGGTCAGCCCGGCGAGGACGCCGTTCAGGTCGGCGGTCGGCAGGTCGTATGGCGGGTCGGCGACCACCACATCGAATCGCCGGCCGGCCAGTCTGCCGAGCGCCGCGCGGGCATCACCGACGATCACGTCCGCCCGCTTCACGGCGTCCGCATCCGGCTGCGAACCCGTCGATCGAGCGCCTCCGGCCCGGTCCGCGCTATTGACCAACCCGTACACGTTGCCGCGCAACACTTCCAGAGCCTTGCGATCGTTCTCGACGGCCACCAGTTCGGCGGCTCCGCGACTGAGCAGCTCCAACCCGAGCGCACCGGTGCCCGCATACAGATCGAGCACGCTGGCACCCTCCAGCGCCCCGGTCGCTTGCAAGGCATTGCCGAGGGCCGCACGGATCTTCTCCCCGGTCGGGCGGGTGGTGGTGCCGGACGGCGTGCGCAGGATGCGGCCCTTCCACCTTCCCGCCACGATGCGCGTCATCCGATCAACCGGCGATGTCCAGCACCAGCACCAGGTCTCCGCCCTCCACCTGTTGCACGGAGGAAATCGCCGTCCGCGCAACAGTTCCGGCCTTCGGTGCGGTGATGGATGCCTCCATTTTCATCGCCTCGATGCTGGCCAGGGTCTGGCCCGCCCGCACTTCGTCGCCGTCGCCGACGGTCAGCGTGACGACGCCGGCGAACGGAGCGGCCACGTGGCCGGGATTGCTGGCGTCCGCGCGTTCGGCGGCCGGGATCTCGCTGGAAACACCGCGATCACGGATCTGCAGCGGCCGGAGTTGCCCGTTGAGGGTGGCCACCACGGACCGCTGGCCGCGTTCATCCGTCTCACCGATCGCCTCGAGGCGGACGTACAACTGCACACCAGGCTCCAGTGCCAGTACGTGCTCGGCCCCGGTCCGCAGGCCGTACAGGTAGTCCGCGGTGGTGAGCACCGAGAGGTCGCCGAACTCCTCTCTGGAGGCAGCGAACTCCTTCGTCGGACCGGGGAACAGCAACCGGTTCAATGTCATCCGGGGCTGGTCCACCAGGGATGCGGAATCCTGTGCCGAAACCTCGGCCGTCGGAGGAGTCCAGCTGCGGCCGGCCAACGCTTTGGCCCGGAAGGGTTCCGGCCAGCCGCCGGGCGGGTCCCCCAGTTCACCGTTCAGGAATCCGACGACGGAATCCGGGACGTCGAACCGGCCGGGATCAGCTTCGAAGTCGGCAGGGTCGACGCCGGCGCCGACCAGATGCAGCGCCAGATCGCCCACCACCTTGGACGACGGGGTCACCTTCACCAGCCGCCCGAGCATCGCATCCGCCGCGGCATAGGTGTCCTCGATCGCCTCGAACCGGCCGCCGAGGCCCAGCGCGATCGCCTGCTGCCGCAGATTGGACAGTTGCCCACCCGGTATCTCATGCCGGTAGACCCGGCCCGTGGGAGCCCGCAGACCCGATTCGAAGGGCGCGTACACCGCCCGAACCGCTTCCCAGTAGGGCTCGAGGTCGTTCACCGCCCGCAGGCCGAGTCCGGTGGCCCTGTCGGTGTGGTCGGTAGCAGCGACCAGCGCGGACAACGGGGGCTGCGATGTGGTGCCGGCCATCGGTGCGCTGGCGGCGTCGACGGCGTCCACGCCGGCCTCGATCGCCGCCAGATAGCTGGCGAGCTGTCCCCCTGCGGTGTCGTGGGTGTGCAGGTGTACCGGCAGATCGAAACGCTCGCGGAGGGCACCGACCAGCAGGCGGGCGGCGGGGGCCCGCAGCAGGCCGGCCATGTCCTTGATGGCCAGGATGTGCGCGCCGGCCTCGACGATCTGCTCGGCCAGGTTCAGGTAGTAATCGAGCGTGTAGAGGTTTTCGGCGGGGTCCGCCAGATCACCGGTGTAGCAGAGGGCCACCTCGGCGATCGTCGTATCGGTGGCACGTACCGCATCGATGGCCGGACGCATCTGGTCGATGTCGTTCAGCGCATCGAAGATCCGGAAGATGTCGATGCCGGATCGGGCCGCCTCGGCGACGAAGGCTTCGGTGACGGCATCCGGATAGGGGGTGTAGCCCACGGTGTTCCGGCCGCGCAGGAGCATCTGCAGGGCTATGTTCGGCAGACCGGCGCGCAGTGCGTCGAGCCGTTCCCACGGGTCCTCGGCCAGGAAGCGCAGCGCGACGTCGTAGGTGGCGCCGCCCCATGCCTCCACCGACAAAAGCTGCGGCGTCATCCGCGCGACGGCCGGAGCAACCTCGGCCAGATCCCTGGTTCGGACGCGGGTGGCCAGCAGCGACTGGTGCGCGTCACGGAAGGTGGTGTCGGTGACACCGAGCGCTGCCGCCGCCCGCAGGTCCGCGGCGAACTTCTCCGGACCGATGGCCAGCAGACGCTGCCGGCTGCCGTCCGGCGGCGCGATGTCCGGGTCGAAGGGCGGCAGCTTCAGGGCGGGATCGAGCAGCGACTTGGGCGCCGGGCCGTTGGGGTGGTTGACGGTGACGTCGGCCAAGAAGGTCAAGAGCTTGGTGCCCCGATCGGCGGAGGTGCGCGCGGTGAGCAGGTGCGGACGCTCCTGGATGAAGGAGGTGGTGACGCCCCCCTTCGCGAAGTCCGGGTCGTCGAGAACCGCCTGCAGGAAAGGGATGTTGGTGGCCACTCCGCGCACCCGGAACTCGGCCAGCGCCCGCCGGGCCCGCACCACGGCCTGGTCCCAGGTCCGCCCCCGGCAGGTGAGTTTCACCAGCAGCGAGTCGAAGTGCGCGCTCACCTCCGCACCGCCGTGCACTGTTCCGCCGTCGACCCGGACGCCGGCGCCGCCCGGCGAGCGGTAGGTGTTGATCTTCCCGGTGTCCGGGCGGAACCCGTTGGCCGGATCCTCGGTGGTGATCCGGCACTGCAGGGCGGCGCCGTTGATCCGCACCGTGTCCTGTGAGAGGTCGAGATCTTCGAGCGTTTCGCCGGCCGCGATGCGGATCTGGGATGACACCAGATCGACATCGGTGATCTCTTCGGTGACGGTGTGCTCCACCTGGATGCGCGGGTTCATTTCGATGAACACGTGCCGGCCGGCGCTGTCGAGGAGGAACTCGACGGTACCGGCGTTGACGTAACCGATGTGCCGGGCGAAAGCCACCGCGTCCGCGCACATCCGTTGCCGCAGAGCCGGATCCAGGCCGACAGCCGGCGCCACCTCGATCACCTTCTGGTGCCTGCGCTGCACCGAGCAGTCCCGTTCGAACAGGTGCATCACGTGGCCGGCGCCGTCGGCCAGGATCTGCACCTCGATGTGCCGGGGCTCGACGACGGCCCGCTCCAGGAACACGGTGTCGTCGCCGAACGCCGATGCGGCCTCCCGCATTGCCATCGCCAGCGCCTCGGGCAGGTCGTCGGCGACATCCACCCTGCGCATACCGCGGCCGCCACCACCGGCGACGGCCTTGACGAACAGCGGGAAGCCGACGGTATCGGCGGCTGCCATCAGATCCTCGACATCGCCCGACGGTTCGCTCGACTCCAGCACCGGCAGCCCGGCCTCCCGGGCGGCGGCGATGGCCCGCGACTTGTTGCCGGCCAGCTCCAGTACCCCGGCCGGCGGACCGACGAAGGTGATTCCGGCCGCGGCACAGGCGCTCGCCAGTCCCGGATTCTCGGACAGAAATCCGTAACCGGGGTAGATGGCGTCGGCACCCGCGTCGACCGCGGTGCGCACCACTTCGTCAACGTCCAGATAGGCCCGGACCGGGTGGCCCTGTTCGCCGATCTGGTAGGCCTCGTCGGCCTTCTGCCGGTGCAGCGAGTTCCGATCCTCATAGGGGTAGATCGCTACGGTCTCGATGCCCAGTTCGTACGCGGCGCGGAAGGCCCGAATGGCGATCTCGCCACGATTGGCGACCAGCATCTTGGCGAACATCGTGCTCCAGGGTGGCTCGGCTGTCTTTCGGCGCCGGCCTGTGCCGCGCCGACGTCCGGTCCGGCAAACGGTAGCGCCTCCGATACCGGGTCAAGACTCCGGACAACGCATCTCACGTCGGAACGGTGTATCGCTCTTCGGACACCATCCGGCCGCTCACCCAGCAACTCCCGAGCATGACTTGCCGGGAAGCGGATCCGGTCGCTACCGCTCGTAGACATCGCGGCGGTGGCCCAGCGTCACAACGACAACAAGAAGAACGCCATCATCGACCGTGTAGAGGATGCGGTAGTCACCGACCCGAACACGCAGACCATCGCGGCCCCGCAGAGCGCGCGCGGCCGGCGGGCGCGGGTCCTTCGCGAGGAGTGCGATGGCACCCTGCAGACGATGACGGATCGACGGGTCGAGCTGGCGCAGGGCACGGACAGCCGCCGGCCGCAACTCGATCCGGTAGTCGGTCAACTCCAGCCGAGATCGACCTTGACCTGCTCCCAGGGCACGTTCGGCCCTTCCTCTTCCAATGCCGCATCGAAGGCCGCCACATCTTCGGCATCCTCCAGTGCCGCCAGCAGCTTCTGGAAATACTCCGGACTCACCAGCACCGCAGCCGGACGTCCATAACGCTCCAGGAATACCGCCTCGGTCCTGGCCAGCTCGACTGCGTCCGGCAAAGTGTTCCGCGCAGTGCTGATGTTCATCGTCGCCATGAATCAAATGTACAACTCGGGCGATTTTTCGTACAGGTCCGCGCGGCCGGTGTTGTGGTCCCGGGGTCGATCAGCCCCGCGGGGCGGCTTGCCGACGCGCCAGGGCATGAGCGATGTCGACCGTCGAGTCGTAGAGCCGGCGGTACAGTGCGAACATCTCGTGATAAGTCTGCCGATGCCGCTGGTCCGGCTCGATGGTCCGTTCCACCGGATTCCACCGGTCCATCGACACGGCGTCCCCTCCGGCGCCGCTGACCCGGGCGGCAAGGAATGCCATTCCGTAGCTCGCGCCGATGGAGGTCCGGCGCAGTTGCTGGGCCCGGCCGGTGACGTCGGAGACGATCTGTGTCCAGAGTGCGCCCTGGGTTCCGCCGCCGACCGCGACCACCCTGTCGATCCGGCCGCCGGCCTGTTCGAACACCTCCACGTTGTGCCGGACGCCGAAGGCGGTGGCTTCTAGCGCTGCGCGATACAGATCGCCGCGGGTGTGCGAGATGGTCAGCCCGGCAAGAATTCCGCGCGCGTCGGGGTCGTTGACGGGCGTCCGCTCACCGGCGAAGTATGGCAGCATGAGCAGCCCGTTCGCGCCCGCCGCGGATGTGCCCGCTTCGTCCAGCAGCGTCGCATAGTCGGGGAAACCGTAGAGGCTGCGGAGCCAGCCGGTGATGGCGCCGGAGGTTGCCATTCCACCGGCGAGGTTCCGGGTTCCCCGGAAGGCCCCGACCGTTCCCCACAGGGTCGGCCAGGCCACCCGGTCCGCGACGGTGTTGATCATGAACATGGTGGTGCCGTACATGAGCATCAGGTCGCCGACGTTGTGCGCGTCGACGCTGATCGCCTCGGCCCAGGCGTCGATGGTGCCGCAGACCACCGGGATGCCTTCCGGCAGCGAGGTTGCGGCCGCCGCTTCGGCGGTCACGGTGCCGACCACGTCGTCCGACCAGCGCAGGGCCGGCGGTGTGAGATCGGGGCAGATCCGCCGCCACCACGGGGCGTACCAGTCGGCGGCTTCGGCGTCGTACAGCGGTGTGCACTGGCTGGCGGACTGATGGTCCAGCACGTACTCGCCGGTGAGCCGGTGCACCAGCCACGAGCTCGGCATGAACATCCGCCGGGCCATGGCGAACAGCTCGGGCTCGTTCTCGGCCACCCACTGGACCTTCGGGCCGACGGCCTGGCTGGAGAGTGCGGATCCGGCGCGGTCGATGATCGCGTCCGCACCCAGTTCGGCGTTCAATTCGTCGATCTGAGTGCCGGCTCTGGTGTCGACGCCGTACAGGATCGCCGGCCGCAGGAGTTCGCCGTTGCCGTCCTCCAGCAGCAGACAGGGACCCATCCCGGAGACACCCACCGCCGCCACTTCCGTGTCCGACCGGTCCATCAGCTCGCCGGTGATCGCCGCGAACTCGTCCCACCAGATCGCACCGTCCATTTCCACGTGTCCCGGGCGGGGTCGCTGGACGTCGTGTTCCCGGGTTGCGCCGGCGAGTACCTCACCATCGATGCCGACCATGACGCCCTTGCTGCTGGAGGTTCCGATGTCGACACCGACCACAGCGCGACGCAGGTTCATCGGGGATCCTTTCGTCGGTGGTCGGGCTGGGACGAGCATAGGTGAAATCGTTTTCCGTCAAGGGGAATGGCCCGGCGGGGTGATGACCGGAGCGCACTGATTGCCGAGCCCAGTGATGGACCGGTGGAGGGATAGAGCCGAGCGTCGAGCCAAGCCGAGTGATGAGGCCGAGTGAAAGTGCTGAGTGAGAAGGTCCGAGTGATGCAGCCGAATCTGAGGGGAGCGATCCAGCGGCGGCGACGTCAGTTCTCAGGTTCAGCCCTTGGACAGGAACTCCTGTCCCTGCGCGTCGATCACCGAGGCGGCCATCGCCAGCAGGCCCGGGAACCTGGCGAAACCGGGATCGGCAGCCACCAGGGCCTGTGCGTCGTCCCTGGCGTTCTCGACGATCTGTCTGTCCGTGCTCAGCGACAGCAGTTTGAGCGAGGATGCCCGGCCCGCCTGGCTGGTGCCGAGCACGTTGCCCTCCCGCCGGAGTTCGAGATCCCGGTCGGCCAGTTCGAAGCCGTCCGAGGTGCTCTCGACGGCGTCCAGCCGGATCCTGGCCGGTGAAGCGGGCGGGGCCACCGTCACCAACAGGCAGATCCCGGGTGCGCTCCCCCGGCCCACCCGCCCGCGCAGCTGATGCAGCTGCGACAGGCCGAACCGGTCCGCGTCCAGGATCACCATCATGGTGGCGTTCGCGACGTCCACCCCGACCTCGATCACCGTGGTGGAGACCAGCACATCGACGTCGCCGGCGGCGAAGGACTGCATTACCGAGTCCTTGTCGGCCGACGTCATCCGGCCGTGCAGCTCCGCCAGCCGCAGCCCGGCCAGCGGCCCTTCGGCCAACATCGCGGACACCTGCTCGATCGAGAGCGGCGGCCGTCGGCCGGCGGCGTCGTCCTGGTCGTCGGACGGTGCTTCCCAGTCACCGGCGTCGTCGTCGGTGCCGTCGTCGGTGGCGGTGCCCCCGGTGCGGGCGCCCTTGGGTTGTTCATCGGAGATCTTCGGGCAGACGACGTAGACCTGATGGCCCTTCCCGACCTCCTCGCGGACCCGGCTCCAGGCGCGTTGCAGCCACGCCGGCTTCTCCCCCGCCGGCACCACTGTCGTCGAGATCGGCGAGCGACCCTTCGGCAGCTCGGACAGCGTGGAGGTCTCAAGGTCTCCGTAGACCGTCATCGCTACCGTGCGCGGGATCGGGGTTGCCGTCATCACCAGGACGTGCGGCGGGTTACCGTCAGGCCCCTTGCTGCGCAACGCATCTCGTTGTTCCACCCCGAACCGGTGTTGTTCGTCGATCACCACCAGGCCGAGTTCGGCGAAGTACACGCCGGCACTGAGCAGGGCGTGGGTACCGACGGTGATACCGGCTTGGCCGGAGGCGATGGTCAACAGAGTGTCCCTGCGTACCGACGCGGTCATGGATCCGGTGAGCAGGCTGATCCTGGTGGCTTCCAGCGGCGCACCCAGTTCCCCGCCGTGGCCGAGCGGCCCCAGCACCGACCGTAACGACCGGGCATGTTGTCCCGCCAGAACTTCGGTCGGGGCCAGCAGTACCGCCTGGCGTCCGGCGTCGATCACCTGCAACATCGCCCGCAGCGCCACCACCGTCTTGCCGGAACCGACCTCTCCCTGCAGGAGCCGGTTCATCGGGTGGATGGTGGCCAGGTCCTCGGCGATCTGTTCCCCGACGGCGCGCTGACCTGGTGTAAGGGTGAACGGCAACTGGGCATCGAACGCCTCCAGCAGTCCGCCCTCGATCCGGGGGCACGGCTCCGCGGGATACCTCTTCGCCTGCTCCCTCCTCCTGGCGAGTACCAACTGGATGGCCAGTGACTCGTCGTACTTGAGCCGGGCCCTGGCGTTCTGCAGATCTCGCTGACTGCGCGGCCGGTGGATGTCGTGCAGCGCGGTCGATAGATCGGTGAGACCGCGGGCGGCCAGGATTTCGTCGGGAACCGGATCGTCGAGCTCGGCCAGCAGATCGAGCACCACCCTGACGCTGTTCTGGATGTCCGGCTGGCTGATGCCCTCGGTGAGTGAGTAGGTCGGGATGATGCCTCCGGCGAACGACTCGATCACGTCAAGGTCGTCGGCCTCGCCACCGGCCGTCAGCGCGGCCCACTGCGGCGACGAGAGTTGCATCTCACCCCGGAACTCCTTCACCGTCCCCGCGAACATCGCCTCCATCCCTGGTCGGAGCTTCCTGGCGATGTGGAACTGGTTGAAGAAGGCGCAGGTCAGGTTCCGATGACTGTCGCTGATCGTCACCGTGGTGACCAGTCGCAGGCCCCCTCCCCTGCCCCTAGGGCCCCGGCCGCCCCCGTGGCTCTTGAAGCCGCCCATCGGTTTGTCCGTGACGCTGACGATGCGGGCCCAGACGGTGACCTTCTCGCCGACGACCAGCTGGCCGAGATCGGTCAGCTGGCCGCGTTCGTTGTGCCGGCGTGGGTAGTAGCGGAGTAGATCGCCGACCGTGTGGACGTCGATCTTCTCGGCGAGTGCCTTGACCTTCTTCGGGGTGAACCCGACGTCGCTCAGCGGACTGTCCAGCCCGACATCCGGGGATCTACCTGGCATCGAAGTCCGCTCGTCGCTGGTCGCGCCCTTCCCGGTCGTGGAAGGCCGCGTCCATCGTGCCGCCGCGCTCCGACATCGGCGGCTCCAGCGAGCCGATCCGCAGGTCGAACGGCGTGCCGAGGGCGTAGATCTCTGCCGTCACCTCCGCGGGTCGATTGGTGTGCAGGTGGTACCTGGTGACGGCCGGGGAATCATCGTCGGGCCAGATCCGCAGGTCGGTCCCCATCCGGTCGATCATGTCCGAGAGCCTGGCCTGCGCCGACGGGCCGCCGCGGAACTCGAAGGTCATCTCGGCCAGGAACGGTCGCCCCCGATGGTCGCCTGCACCCGCGCCACAGCTGGCGCGGCCGGGTCTGTCCTGCTGCCGGCCGACGGCATCCTCGAGCGCCGCCAGCAGCATCGTGATGAACGAGCGGAGTCGGCGGTCGTCCGCCTGGGCAGGCCCGTCGGGAGCCGGGATCGCGGTCCACCCGCTGGCGGCCACCCCGGCGGCGGCGGCAACGACCCGGCACAGGTCGGCTCCGTCGGTCGCCAGGTCCGCGGCCGCGACACCGGCGCGGGCGGCGACCTCCGCGGCGCTCGGTGCCTCACCGGCGTTTCCAGCCCGACCGAACTGAAGCCTGGCCGCGCCGGCCACCAGGCCGGCGACCAGTGACATCGGATCCCGATCGGCGCCGGTGGCTTCGATGCCGGCGGCGATGCCGAGAAGGTAGTCGGTGAGGTGGTCGGGAACTGTGACGCCGCTGCGCAGGCCGTCCTGGACCTGTTCCCCGAGCACCGCGGACCGGATCGCCGCGAATCCCCTACCCAGAGCCGCCCGTTCCTCCTCCGTCGGCCGCAGGCCGCACATCAGCATGAACGGGCCGGCGTCATCGAGTACCAGGTCGCTCCAGGCGGCGATCAGGTGAATGTCCACCGGCGTCATCAGCTCATCCTGCCTGCTCGCCCGCGCGGCGAGCGCGCAGTCGTTGCACCCGGAATTTGGCCGCACCGTTCCGCCGCGGGTATCGTAAGCGGGTCGCCCGGCTCCAGGCCGGGTTTTCGACTGTCCAGAAGTGCCCAGCCGGTTAGTCATGCAGCGCAGCACCGGCGAGGCGCGAGAGCACAACTAGGAGTGAGCCGTCGTGGCTGCCGTCTGTGACGTGTGTGGCAAGGGCCCCGGCTTCGGGATGAGTGTGTCGCACTCGCACCGTCGGACCCATCGCCGGTGGAACCCGAACATCCAGTCGGTGCGGGCGAAGGTCGCCCCGGGTACGGTCCGCAAGATCAACGCCTGCACCTCCTGCCTGAAGGCCGGCAAGGTCGCTCGCGGCTGACAACCGCGGGAAACCACCTCCGGCTGCGCCGATCACACTCGGGCTGCCGATCAACTCCCGCTGCGCAGATCAACTCCGGGCTGCGGATCACCTTCGGCTGCGCAGATCAACTCCGGGCTGCGGATCACCTTCGGCTGCGCGGATCAACTGCGGGCTGCGGATCACCGTCGGCTGCGCGGATCAACTTCGCACAAAGTGTGACAGCTGGGGCGGGAGTCGCCAATCGGATCCTCGCAGCCGAAGTGGATCCTCGCCGGGGTGGGGGACGGCGCGTCAGTCGGCGAGTCGTACCCGCCAGCCGTGGATGTCCTCGGCGGCGCCGTTCTGGATCGAGGTGAGGGCTTCGCGCAGCCGCAGGGTGACCGGACCCGGTTCGGCACTGGCGATCTGGAACTCACCGTCTGCGTGCTTCACCGCGCCGACAGGAGTGATCACCGCAGCGGTCCCGCAGCCGAACACCTCGGTCATCTCACCGGTCTCGACGGCCTTGGCCCACTCGTCGGTGGATATCCGGCGCTCGGTCGCGGTGTAGCCCATGTCGCGGACCAGCTGCAGCACAGAGTCCCGGGTGATGCCCGGCAGCAACGAGCCGTTCAGGTCGGGCGTCACCACCTCGACATCACCTGCACCGTGATCCGGTGAGCCGAAGACGAAGCACAGGTTGTTGGTGCCCATCTCCTCGACCCAGTGCCGCTCCAGGGCATCCAGCCAGACCACCTGGTCGCAACCCTTGGCCGCCGCTTCCGCCTGGGCAAGCAGCGACGACGCGTAGTTGCCGCCGGTCTTTACCTGGCCGGTGCCGCCGGGGGCTGCACGCACGTATTCGGTCGACCACCACACCGTCACCGGGGCAGCGCCGCTGGCGAAGTAGCCGGCAGCAGGCGAAGCGATGAGGCAGTACGTGGCGCGGCTGGTCGACCGCACCCCCAGTCCCACCTCGGACGCGAACATGAAGGGCCGCAAGTACAACGAGTTCCCCGGAGTGGTGGGAACCCATCGCTTGTCGATGGTGACCAGCTCCCGCAGCGACTGGATGAACAGTTCCTCGGGCAACTCCGGCATGGCCAGTCGGACGGCGGAGGAGTTCAGTCGGGCCGAGTTCGCCGCCGGCCGGAAACCGGCCACCGAACCGTCGGGCTGGGAGTAGGCCTTGAGCCCCTCGAAGATCTCCTGGCCGTAGTGCAGCACCATCATCGCCGGGTCGACGGTAAACGGTCCGTACGGCACCACCCGCGGGTCGTGCCACCCGGACTCGGCGTCCCAGTCGATGATCACCATGTGGTCGGTGAAGTACTTCCCGAAGCCAGGCGCTGCGAGAATCTCGGCCAGCCGCTGCTCGCTCACCGGCGCGGGGTTGTTCTCCCGTCGAAACGAGGGGGTCTGGGTCGCGGGCGCGATACTGCTCTCGGTCATAACAGAAACGGTAGCGCGGATGGTCGGAGATCCGACCATCGGGGTTCGGAGCAAAACCGACACCCGGCTGCCGCGCGCTGTTCATTGCCGGTGCACCGTTGTCCTGACAAACTGCTCTCCGTCCGGTGCTACCGATCGGACTGTTTCGAGGTTCCCGCGTTGGATTTCCCGATTCCAGCTCCGATGACCCAGTGAGAGGTTCCAGATGACACGGACCACAACCAGGACAGGGCGGTTCACCGCTGTCCTCGCCGCCGGCACCGCGATGGCGTTGGTGCTGGCCGGCTGCGGCTCGGACACTCCGTCTGCGTCGCCGAGCGGATCAACCGCCGGCGGCGACACTGCCGCGTCGTCCACCCCGAGTGCATCGACCACCGCGGGTTCGGACACCGCGGGTTCGGACACCGCAGGTTCGGACACCGCCGGATCGGACACCGCCGGATCGGACACCGCCGGATCGGACACCGCCGGATCGGACACCGCGGGATCGAGCCCGGCCGGATCGGAGACTGCCGGGTCGGGTTCGCCCGGCGGCACCGGCGAGACGGTCAAGCTGTCGATCTCCACCAACGGCATCAGCGGCGGTAAGAACGCCCAGGAGGCCGACTGGATCGCCCAGTACGTCATCCCCGAGTTCACCAAGGCCGAGAAGGCCAAGGGCGTCAACGTCGAGGTCAGCTACCAGTCCTCCGGTGTCGACGACGAGAAGTTCAAGGCCAAGCTGGCGCTGGACCTGAAGGCCGGCAGGGGGCCGGACGTCTTCTCCATTGACGGCATCTGGGTCGGCGAGTTCGCCCAGGCCGGGTACATCAAGCCGTTGGAAGACGTGGTCGGTGCGGACTTCAAGAGCTGGGAAGGCTGGAAGCAGATCCCGGAAGCTGTGCAGGGCAACGCCACCTTCGACGGCAAGCTCTACGCATTGCCGACCGGTACCGACGGCCGGGTGCTGTTCTACAACAAGACGTTGTTCGCCAAGGCAGGGCTGCCCGCCAATTGGCAGCCGACCAGCTGGGACGACATCGCCGCCGCCGCCGACAAGCTGAAGTCCATCGACGGCGTCACCCCGATGCAACTCAACGCCGGCACCGCGATGGGCGAGGCCACCACCATGCAGGGCATCCTGCCGCTGCTGGCCGGCACCGGGGCGCAGATCTACTCCGACGGCAAGTGGCTCGGCAACACCCCGCAGCTGAAGGCCGTGCTGGGCCTGTACGACAAGGTCTACAACACCGACAGCCTCGGCGATCCGAACCTGCAACTGGACGCCAAGGGCCGGGATCAGAGCTTCGCCGACTTCGCCGACGGCAAGATCGGCATCCTGGCCGAGAGCGACTACTTCTGGCGCAGTGTGGTCAACCCGAAGGACGGGGTGGCCAAGATGGCTAACCGGAACGAGGCCGTCGGCTATGCCCTGTTCCCGGCGCAGAGCAAGGGATCCGGACTCCGCGGGCAGGATTTCGTCTCGATGTCCGGTGGCTCGGTCTATGCGCTCAATCCGAACAGCAAGAACGCCAAACTGGCCTGGGAGCTGCAGACCTTCATGCTGTCCCCCGAGGCGATCAAGGCCCGTCTCGGTGACGCAGCGGCGATCACCGCCCGGGATGACGTCAACAAGGAACTGCTGGCGAACGATCCGATGCTGTCCTTCGTCGCCCAGAAGGTGCTGCCGTTGACGGCCTACCGGCCGGGTCTGGCGCAGTACCCGGAGGTCTCGGCGGCTCTGCAGCAGGCCACCGCCGACATCGTCTCCGGTACCAGCGTGGATGACGCCGCCGCGGCCTACCAGGATGCGCTGGTCAAGATCGTCGGCGCGAACAACGTGACCAGTGGCTGACACCGGTCCGCCGGTTGCGCGCTGACCCGGCAATGCCGCGCACCACTCTCGTCACCGACGCCGCCGGCCTGGGACGTTCCCGGGCCGGCGCGTTCGTGGCGCCCGCGCTGGTCCTGATCGGCGTCTTCCTGGTCTTCCCGGCGTTGTGGACGATCTACCTCGGACTCACCGACTACCGGCTCACCGGCACTGCCGCCAGCGCGCCGAACTTCGTTGGGCTGGACAACTTCCGGACGGCGTTGTCCGACCGGTTTTTCCTCAACTCGCTGTGGCTGACGTTGATCTATGTCGCCGGCTCGGCGATCCTCGGCCAGACCATCCTGGGGTTCCTGCTCGCCTGGATGATGCAGCGGGTCCGCAAGTCGGTCCGCGGTGTCGTCGAGACGCTGGTGCTGCTGGCCTGGCTGCTGCCGGGATCGGTGGTCTCGTTCCTGTGGTGGGCGTTGCTGAACCGCAAGGGCGGCACGCTGAACACCATGCTGGACACCCCCGGCTACAACTGGCTGATCCAGCATCCGATGCTGGCCATCGTGGTGTTCAACATCTGGCGCGGCACCGCGTTCTCGATGATGTTGTTCTCGGCGGCCCTGCAGGCTGTTCCGCCGTCCCAGTTGGAATCGGCCCGGATGGCCGGGGCGAACGGAGCCCAGCAGTTCCGGGATGTGGTGTTTCCGCACATCCGCGGGCACGTGCTGACCAATACGCTGCTCATCTCGCTATGGACGTTCAACGACTTCTCGCCGTATCTGTTGACCGCCGGCGGCCCGAACCACAAGTCGGAGATCCTGCCGGCCTTCATCTACAACCGGGCGATCGGCACCGGTGAACTGGGCTACGGGGCGGCGATCTCGCTGATCATGCTGGTGATCAACCTGATCATCGCGCTGGTGTATCTGACGCTGCTACGCGGACGGAAGGTGAAGACATGACGGCAACCGTCGTCCGCGATTCGCAGTCCGGCCCGGTGAGGCCGGCCGGTCCGACCCCGGCGATGGTGGCCCGCCGGTTCGTCACCCGGGTGTTGTTCTACGTCTCGATCGCCCTGTTGGTGGTGTTCTTCGCGCTGCCGATGTTGTGGTTGGTGTTGTCGCCCTTCGACTCCTCCCCCGGACTGCAGATCTCGCTACCGGACTTCGCGCTGTCCAACTTCAGCGAACTGTGGAACAACCCTTATGCCCTCAGGTCACTGCTCAACGCGCTGATCATTTCGATCGGCTCGATGGTGTTGGTGCTGGTACTCGGCGCGTTGGCCTCCTACGCGTTGTCCCGGGTGCGGGTTCCCGGCCGAGATGCGTTGCTGTACGCGCTATTGCTGCTCTCGTCGATCGTCTCCGGCACGGCGGCGATGGTGCCGATCTTCCTGCTGATGACCAACGTGCACCTGATCGACAGCCAACTCGGCGTGGTGCTGGTGTTGACCGGCGGCCTGCTGCCGGCGGCGATCTTCATCCTCAAGGACTTCATGGACGCCACCCCGCGGTCCTACGAGGAGTCGGCGAAGGTGTTCGGTGCATCACCCCTGCAGATCCTGCGGCATGTGGTGATCCCGATCGCCCGGCCCGGTCTGGCCACTATCGCGGTGTGGGCGCTGGTGAACGCCTGGGGCAACTTCCTGGTGCCGTTCATCCTGCTGCGCACCGCCGACAAGTATCCGGCCGGGGTGGTCATGTACACCTTCTACACCGAGGGTGGACAGCCGAAACTCGGTCTGATCTCGGCATTCTCACTGCTGTACTCGATTCCCGTCGTCATTGCCTATCTGGTGGTCAGCCGGCGCTACGGATTCCGATTCCACGGAGGTATCAAGAGCTGATGGCGCAGATCACTCTGGACGGCCTGAGCAAGCAATACCCGAACGGTGTGCTCGCCGTCGACGCCCTCGACCTCACCATCGGCGACGGCGAGTTCTTCGCCCTGCTCGGCCCGTCGGGCTGCGGCAAGACCACTCTGCTGCGCACCGTCGCCGGGTTGGAGAACGCCACCGGTGGGCGACTGCTGCTCGGTGAGAAGGACGTCACCTCACTGCCGCCGGGGAAGCGGGACATCGCCATGGTGTTCCAGGATTACGCACTGTTCCCGCACATGGACGTCGCCGACAACATCGGCTATCCACTGCGCATCCGCGGCCAGCGGAAGGTGGGGCGGCGGGCGAAGGCGATGCAGACCGGCCAGGGCCTGGGTCTCGACGCCTTGATGGAACGTCGGCCGGCCCAACTGTCCGGCGGCCAACAGCAGCGGGTGGCGCTTGCCCGGGCGATGGCCTGCCAGCCGTCGGTGTTCCTGTTCGACGAGCCGCTGTCCAACCTGGATGCCAGGCTGCGGTTGGAGGCTCGCACGTTCCTGAAGAAACTGCAGAAAGATCTGGGGGTGACGACCATCTTCGTCACCCACGACCAGGCGGAAGCGCTGGCGATGGCCGACCGGATGGCGGTGATGGAGGCCGGCCGGATCCGTCAGGTCGGCACCCCGTCCGAGGTGTTCCATCGACCGGCCAACACCTTCGTGGCCAACTTCATCGGCTCCGCTCCGATGAACCTGCTGGCCGGCGAGATCAGCATCGGCGGCGTGCAGATCGCCGGCTCGACGGTCGCGGTACCGGCCGGCACACCGTCGCTGCCCAGCGGTACGCCGGTATTGCTGGGCGCCCGCCCCGAGTACGTCGATCTGGTGGCCGCCGGCACCACCGGTGCGTTGTCCGGAACGGTGACGATCGTGGAGAACCTCGGCGCGACCGCGCTGGTCAGCGTGCAGGTGGCGGATCCGACCGGCAACAGTTCCGACAGCTTCACCGATCCGGTCGTCGGACTGACCGTGCAGGTGATGGTCGCCGAAGGTGACGAACCGGCCATCGGCTCCGGACTGGGCGTCGTGCATCAATCGGCCCGCTCGCTGCTCTACGACGCGGAAAGCGGAGATCTGTTGTCCGGCACCGGATCCGGCAGTGGATCCGGCACTGTAGCCGGCGCCGCTGGGGAACGGGCGGCAGCGAAGTCGCTGACGGCGCGTTGATGCGCTCGTCCCACCGGTTCACCCCGGACGACCGGGCCGCGCAGACGTGGCAGTACCTGCCGTTCGACGTACCGGCCGGTATCGGCGCCTTCACCGTGACGATCTTCCTCGACGATCCCGCCGCGGTGATCGACCTGGGATGTCAAGGGCCGCACGGATTCCGCGGTTGGTCCGGCGGCGCCCGCCAGCAGTACTGCATTACCGACGAGGCTGCGACGCCCGGCTACCTGCCCGGTGTGCAGGCCGGCAGCTGGCAGGTGGTGCTCGGCCTGCACCGGGTCCCGCCGACCGGCGTGACGGTGACCCTCGACCTCAGCTTGGACGGCAGCCCGGAACGGGCGGTCGGGCCGGCGGTGCCGCTGCCCGAGCGACCGCCCGGGCCGGACCTACCGGGGGTGGACGGAATGCAGTGGCTGGCCGGCGATCTGCACTGCCACACCGTGCACTCCGACGGCGCCGACAGTATCGATCAGGTGGCGGCGCTGGCGGTGGCGGCGGGGCTCGATTTCCTGGCCGTTACCGATCACAACACGGTGAGCCATCATCCGTACCTGTCCGCGGTGTCGGCCCGCAGCGGCGCTCAGCTGATTCCGGGACAGGAGGTGACCACCTGGCAGGGCCACGCCAATGCGTTCGGCGACATCGGGTGGATCGACTTTCGGGAACCGGCCGACGACTGGATCGCCGCCGTTGACGCCCGGGGCGGGTTGCTGTCGGTCAACCATCCGCTGTCGGGTGATTGCGCCTGGCGATACGACGGACAGCTGCGGCCACAGCTCTTGGAACTGTGGCACTCCAGCTGGTTCGACCGCACCTGGGGCGCCCCGCTGTCGTACCTGCACGCCTTCGCCCCGGATGCCGCGCCGATCGGTGGTGCCGACTATCACCGCGCCGGATCCGACGCGCTGCCGGGATCCCCCACTACGTGGGTACTCGCCGACTCCGGAGATGTGCTGGGCGGTCTGCGGGCCGGCCGGACCGCGATCAGCGCTGGACCCGGTGCACCGATCCTGCTCCGGGTGGGCGAGGAGTTCCTGGCGCTGGACGCCGACGGCCTGCTGCTCGCCACCATGGACGGCCGGCGGACCGTGCTGGACGGCGATCGGGTCACCCAGCCGGCCTGGCCCGGTATCGCCTGGCTGGAGGACGGCGCCACTGGCATCCAAGCAATCTGTGGTCAACCGATCAACGATCCCGTCGCCCTGGTCTAAGTGTCTTGGACTGGTTCGTCAGCGCGACACGCGGTGCACTGTCAGGTGTCAGCGCAGATCGGTGGCGCAGCATCAATGCGGCTCTTCACCATCGACGGGGTAGTCGGGGTCTGAAGGCGCGAGAATGTCTTGAAAGGTGTTTCGGGCCCGACACGCGGAGTGTCTGCTCGGCGGGAAGGGTTGATAATGGACCAGTTCGGCCAGCCGTATCGCCTCAGGAGAGCAATCGTGTATCGAGGGGGGTCTCCAGCGCGGTGCCGTCGCCCACCGGGTCCACCCGATAGGCACATTTTCCGGCCTTCTCGCCAACGGCCTCCACCATCTCGGTGCCGCGGTACAGCAGCCCCGTTCCGTCATCGGTGGCGAATCCGGACGGCAGTGTGCCGCGGCCGATCAACTCCTGGAACAACGGTCGACGTTGCTCCTCGGAGTCGTAGTGGACGGCATTGGAGTACGGCAGCAGCGCAAGCCCGTCGGTGACCGGACGCAGGTCGGGGCCGAAGGAATCGGTGGTTCCTCCCACGTGCCAACAGATCGACCCCGCCGAGACCCCGGTGAGCACGACGCCGGCTTGCCACGCGTCCCGCAACGCCCGGTCGTAACCGTGCAGCCGCCACATCGCCAGCAGGCCGGCCACGCTGCCACCCATGACCCAAACCACGTCCTGCTCGAGCAGGTGCGCTGCTGGGTCCTCGACGTTGGGCATCGAGAACGCGTTCAGGTGGGAGGCGTGATAACCGTTCAACATGGCCGCCTCGTACATCCACGTCAACGCCGCCGGGCTGTCGCCGGTCGCTGTCGCCAGAAAGCACACCTTCGGCGCTCGGCCGGTCACGCCTGCCAACTCGACCGCGTACTCCGTCAACGGGGAGAACTGGTACCTCGTCCTCTTTCCGGGCGCGATGCCCCCGGAAGTGGCCAGGATCGTGGGGCTGGTCGCAGTCATGACGTGAGCCTAGAGCGCGCTGTGAACCGCCTGTAGGTGTTCTCGGGGGCTGGCTCGCCGGCCGGGGGGCTGGCTGGCAGAGGTTGACAACTGTCTCTCGATGCGACGGACGGCTCGACACCTCCGCGGATCAACCCTCGGCTCCCGGAACTCACCCACCTTCATGACCCGATCACTTCTGAAGACCGGAGGCTTCAGACTCCGACCGCACCTTCGATGGTGAAGAGCCCGTCATGCCTGTGGTCCGAACCTGATGCCTGGCGCCGGTTCTAGACCATCCCGATCCGAACGCAGCGTTGGGACGGCAGCCGATCGTGGCCTGCAGTGCCGAAAGTTCGAACCTGACTCCCGGCGTCACCAGCTGCTCGGCGCTGGCCCGCGCTGCTGGCTCACGTGCGGGTCGGCCCGGTCCGAAAGCCGAATTTTGGCAGCGGAACCGTGACCGGGATCGTTACGAATCTGTGACCGATCATGCTGCGCTACAAGGCTTCTGGACCGTCCACTGTCGGTGCTCATCTCTAGAATTGTCGATATGGATGGGACCGGAACTCCGAACGCTCCAGCGGGCAGTGTGCTGCAGCTGCGGGAGTTGGTGGCGGCGACTGTCGCTGCGCTGAAAGGCGTCTCGGGGTTCATCCATCAGGCAGCCAACATCGATCTGGCATCGGTGGTCGGCGAGTTCGACCAACTCCGCGCGTTCGCCGAGGCCGGTCTGATTATCGCGACCGCCGAGGCCGAGCAGCGTGGGGTGATCGAGGAGTCGCAGTGCGCTTCGACCGCGGCGTGGGTGCGGGATGCTGCCTGGCATCTGCAGACCGGCGGGTCTGCAGTGGTGGCCAAGTGTGTGGCGATTCTGCGCCGGCACGACCTGGGCGACTTCGCTGATTCGATCCGCACCACCGATATCGCCCCCAACGTCGCGGTCACGGTCGCCGCCGAGTACGACAAGTTGTCCCCCCGCCTGTCCAGCCACACCCACGACAGGGTGCTGGACTTGATGATCGACATCGGCGCCGAATACGGTTCCAGTGCGGTGAAGCAACTGCACCAGGAGGTTCTGGCCCGCTGGGGCGAAGAGGGCGAATTCCAAGAGGAGCAGGATTCTCGGAAGCGGTATGTGGAGTTGTCGTCCGGACGGGAAGACGGTGGGATCTACCGCTACGAACTGACTGTGGACGCCGAAGGCCGCGCGGTGCTGGAGGCGGCGATCGGGCCACTGTCGAAACCGCAACCAGGGTCGGATGGTGAAGCTGATCCCCGGCCGGGGGGGCGGCGCCGCGGGGAAGCACTCGTCGAAGTCTGCCGGCGGGCTACCGCGGCCGGTGACCGGCTGCCCGGCGCGACGAAAACGCAACTGTTCATCACCGTGACCCTGGACGAACTGCGCAACGCGACGGGCTCGGGGACCGTCGTCGGCTCCCTGGACAGCGGATCGCTGCTCGGCCCGGAAACCGTTCGCCGAATGGCGTGTGATGCGGCGGTCATCCCGGTGGTCCTGGGATCCGAGGGTGAAATTCTGGATCAGGGCCGCACTCAGCGGTTGTTCACCCGCAGTCAACTCACAGCGCTATGGCTGCGGGACCGGCAGTGCACCTTCCCCGGCTGTCAAGTCCCGGCCCACTGGACAGACGCCCACCACCTGAAACATTGGATCGACGGTGGGCCCACCGATCTCGCCAACGGCGCCCTACTCTGCGGCCGGCACCACACTGTGGTTCATCGGGATCAGTTGGCCGGCACCCTCCTCGATGGGCAAGTGCTGTGGGACCGAAGACCCGGCTCCTACCAACGACGATCGCCCTCCGCCGCGTGATGGCACCGGCGCTCAACGCTGCATCCTCGCAGTTGCTGGCGCGCGCCCCACAGCCGCGCTGGCGACGGCTCTACCTGCAGCGCACCGAACGCTTCTCGCCGGCCGCCCCGAAGGCGGAACGCAGGGTGGTGCAGAGAGGCACGTAAGGTGAAGCGAGGGGAGCGCAGCGAACGAGACCTCACCAGTGCCGACCGCACCACCCGGAGAGCCACCGGTGGCGATCAACCTAAACCAGGGCAGACTGCAGCACCCTCGGAAGTGCGCACACTACCGAGCCGTCAGTCGAGCAGCCGGACGGTGGCGATCTGCCAGGGCCGCAACGCGATTCGCGCGACGCCGTCGGCGACCGGCACCGTTTCCAGTTCAGCGCCGTGCAGATCCACCAGCACCGCCGAGGTCACTGTTCTGGCCGGGCAGTCGATGGTCGCCACCACCGGATCCGCGGTCTGGGCGACCACCCGGACATCGATCGAATCGCCCAGACCGGCCACGACCGCCGAGAGCGTCACACCCACCCCGGAGATCGACAGTCCGGCAGCCGCGTCGACCAACGGTGCTGCCGCGGCGGCCAACCCGATCCGGACCACCGCATCCAGCCGGAAGGTCTCGGCCAGCTCCGGCAGCCGGGCGGCTGCCCAGTCGCCGTCATGCGGCAGCACCGCGAGTCGGGTTCGCAGCGGGCCGAGCGATTGTCCCAGCGGGGTCGGCAGATTGGGTCCGGCCGGCTCGTCCCGATATGGATGGATGTTTCGGGACAGGTACCCGACGCCGCGGACCAGGGTGATGGCCAGCCGGTCGGGAGCCGGTTGCAGTTCATACTCCGTCACCGCCGCCGCCAGTACGCCGGCGCCGCCGGCGTCGACGAAACCGGCGGCCGGGTAGGTGGCGATGCCGAACTCGCCCACCGGACCGGTCTCGGGTGCGCCGCTGCGCCGCACCACCGCGAATTGGCCGTCGGCGTCGCTGCTCGTCGACGGGCGGGCGCACGGCACGTCCAGCCGGACCCGGTGATCACGCACCTGGTTGTCGAACTCGACGGTGAGTCGGACGAACGGTTCACCGCGGCGCAGCTCGACGACCATGTCGACGGTCACCGGAACCAGCTCGGCCGACCGGCCGTGCAGATCACTGGTCGCCGGCCACCGGTAGCTGCGGCGTACCAACATCTTTGCCCGCAGCGGTCCGGACTCCAGCACACTGACCTGCACCTCATCTGGCTCGTCGACCAGCACGTTCTGCGCCGGCGGTCCATAGTTGTACGAATCGCCGGTGTCGCCGTCCTCGACGATCCGGCCGACACCGTCCAGCGCGATGTCGCCGCGCTGGATCCGCAGCGTCCCGTCTTCGTTGACGGACACCGAGATGCCGGCGCCGGTGATGCTGCTGGCGGTCGCCGTCAGCGGATCGGAGATCGCCGGTGGCGTCTCGGCGACCATTCGGCCGGACGCGAAACCCAGTGCCGGCACGGAGATATCGGCGACCACCGTGCGGCGGGGTTCGTCAACGATCAGCGCACGCCAGGGTCCGGGCCGGTCCGCGGCGGCTGCCGCAGCCTCGGTCCGGGCAGCCAGCTGATCCCAGGGGGCGGCGCCTGGGTCGGCGGCCACCTCGAACGTCAACTCGGGCGGCTCGGCCGCGGTGTCGATCACCGTCCGGCGGATCTGCCGGCCGAACAGCTCCCGGTCGTGCACCCGGCGGAACAACGTCGCCAGCCCGCCGGCCTCGACGCGCTCGGCGGCCAGCACCTGGTCGTTGACGCCGATCTGCTGCACCGCAACGGTTTCCCCGGATCCGAGGCGCAGCGCCACCGGGCCGTCGCCTACGCCGTCGGCCGGCAGGTCGAGCTCGACCTGCACGGTGCGCTGCCACGGACTCGGGTTGATCACCAGTGCCGCGTTCGACGGGACCCCGGCGGCCAGCTCGGCGACCACCGCGTCCCGGATTGCCTGGCCGATGTGCTCACCTTCGGCGATCCGAGCGCCGACCTGCACGGCGGTGTCGTCCACCCCGCAGCCGGTCACCGAGTCGTGGCAAGACGAGTCGACCAGCCGCAGCCAGGCCATCTCCAGCTGAGTACTCGGCCAGCTGCCAGCAAGCAGGTACAGCGCGGTCAGCGGTTCGGCGTACCGCTCCAGCATCCGTTCCGCCTGTGCCAGAGCATGTTTCAGCGCCGGCCGGATCGAGATCACCCCGGGCAGGATGTTCGATCTGGCATGGCTGCGCAGCTCGCCGGCCAGCTCCGGCAGTCCGTCGCCGGCCGGATCGAACGAGGTGACGTAGTCGTTCAACGTGGTGACGTGCAGGCCCTCGACCTCATCGGTGTCCAGGGTGGCCACTTGGCCCATCAACGTCGGTAGCGGTCCGGAGTGATCGGTGCCATACATCGCCAGCAGGTCGTCGTCGCCGAACCAGGGCCGCAGCTTCTCGACCCGCCGGTCCAGCCGAGCGGCCAGATCGGTCGGCTCGTCGAACAGATCCGAGACATTGCCGTAGCCGGCGACCAGGTACTCGGTGCGGATTATGCTGCCGTCCGGCGAGACCCACCGGAACGCGTGGGTGCTGATCTCGCCCGGCACGCCGCGGTAGACGCAGGCGTGCTGGATGCCGGCCAGTCGCAGGATCTGCGGCATCTGGGCGATGTGGCCGAACATGTCCGGCAGATAGCCGACCTGCATCATCGGCCCGAGCGCGTCAGCCTGCCGGCGACCGATCTGCAGGTTCCGGATGATGTTCTCCCCGGAACACAGGAACTCATCCAGCAGCACCCGCCACGGGCCGATGGCGAACTGTCCGGTACCGGCCAGGGCGGCCAGCCGGTCCCGTTGTTCCGGACGGATCTCCAGGTAGTCCTCGACCGCTGCCATCTGACCGTCGAAGGTGAAGTGGAAACGCGGATCGGCCTCGGCCCGCAGCATCACGTCGTCGATCACGTCCACCAGCCGCATCCGGAATCGCTGGAACGGCTCGTACCACTCCCGGTCCCAGTGGGTGTGCGCCACCAGCGAGATGGGTGACTTCCTCTTCGGCGTCGACGTCACCGGACGTGCGAGTCGACGAACGGCGGCTTGGCCACCTGCACCCGGAGCCTTCGGCCCCGGACGTCCACCGCGATCTCGTCACCGTCCTGCACCCCGGCGGCGGTGTCGATCAACGCCAGCGCCACCCCCTTTGCCAGGGTCGGCGAGAACGTGCCGGAGGTGGTCTCCCCCAACGGATTTCCGTCACCGTCCACCACCTGCTGATGCGGCCGGAGCACACCCTTGTCCAGGGCGATCAGACCACGCAGCATCCGGCGCGGGCCGTCGGCCTTCTCGGCGAGCAGCGCGTCCCGGCCGAAGAACGCCTCCTTCTTCCAACCGACCGCCCAGCCGGCCCTGGCCTGCACCGGCGAGATCTCCGGCGACAGGTCCTGGCCGTGCAACGGATAGCCCATTTCGGTGCGCAGGGTGTCCCGGGCGCCCAGACCGGCGGCTCGGCCACCCAACGGCTCGGCGGCAGCCAGCAGGGCATCCCACAACGGACGCGCCGCATCCCAGGCCGGCAGCAGCTCGTAGCCGTGTTCGCCGGTGTAACCGGTCCGGCAGACCCGTACCGACGAGCCTGCGTACTCGCCGTCCGCCCACGCCATGTAGTCCAGCTCGGTCGGCAATCCGAGCGCCGTCAACACCTCGGTGGACCGGGGTCCCTGTACCGCGAGCACCCCGAACTCGCGATGCCGATCGGTGATCTGCACGCCATCCGGCGCCGCCGCCTGCAGGGCGGCCACCACCGAGCCGGTGTTGGCAGCATTCGGCACCAGGAAGACTTCGTCGTCGGACACCAGATAGGCGATCAGATCATCGATCACGCCACCGGATGCGGTGCAGCACAATGTGTATTGCGCCCGGCCGGGGCCGATCTTGGCCAGGTCTGCCGACAGGCAGCTGTTGACGAACTCCGCTGCCCCCGGTCCGGTGACGCCGGCCTTGCCCAGATGCGAGACATCGAAGATGCCGACCGCCTCCCGCACCGCAGTGTGCTCGGCGATCACCCCGCCACCGGCGTACTGAATGGGCATCTGCCAGCCGCCGAACGGCGCCATCGTCGCACCCTGCTCGAGGTGGGCATCGTGCAATGGGGAGGTCAGCAGGGTCTCGTCGGTCATGGCGGCCACCGTATCCCGTCAGCCGACCAGCAGGACATGGACTCCCAGCGCCGCATAGCTGGCCATCGCCCGGCGATCGCAACTCAGCAGGGATGCGCCGGCGGCTACCGCACACACCCCGACCAGGCCGTCGTAGACCGCGCCACCGGAGATTCCAACGGCGGCGAATTCAGTCGGCAGCGCCGACAACCGCTCCGGGTCAAGGTGCGCGCTGTGCGGAAAGTTGGTCCGGATGACGCGGGCGGCGAGTTCGGCACTGAGCCGCTGCGGAGTCGGCAACCTGGTCAACACCGAAAAAGTCTCGAACATCGCGTGACCGGCCAGGCCGATGGGCGACCCGCCGATCGCGGTCAGCACCGCCTGGTGGTGCACATGCGTGGTCAGCACCGACGCGATCGCCGCACTGGTGTCCAGCAGCAGAACGGATCTCGCCGAACCGCGGGAAGACTGCGACCTACTTCTGGTCGGCAAGACGCAACTCCCTGATGTCCTCCGCGGAAGTCTCGGGGCCGTCGGCGGCGATCACCAGTCGACCGTTCTGCTCGATGACCTGATCGGAGACGACGGGTTCGATGTGCAGCGCGGAACCGACGACCGTGACCTCGACCGCGCCGGCCGACATGCCCACCTGGTCCCGCAACGCCCTCGGCACGACCAATCGCCCTGCCTGATCAATGGTGGTTCGCATGCCATCAGCCTACCAAGTTCTTGGCATTCAACTGGCAGACGCCAGTGGGCCGGTGGCAGTGACAGATCGTCAGTACTGTCTCGACCGTCGACGCCGCACATCCCGACCCGTCCCATCAGGAGAACCGATGACGAACCTGTCACTGACCACCGCCGCAGCCGCCGGACTGAAGGCCGAGGCGCTCATCGTCGGCGTCCACTCCAGCGACGAGGGACCGTTCGTCAGTGACGAGCCGACGCCGTTGTCGCCGTGGCCGGCCATTGCCCGGGCCGCGACGCTGGCCGGAATCACCGGCGCCGTCGGCGAGGTGGCCACGGTGCCGGCCGGCGATCTGGCGAGCGCCGACCGGTTGGTGCTGGTGGGGCTCGGCGAGCCGGCGAGGCTGACCGCCGAGCGGGTCCGCAGGGCCGCCGGTGTGGCAGCCCGCGCGGTGGCCGGTCTCGGCACCGTGGCCACCACCCTGAGCAGCATCGACCTGACCGCCGCCGCCGAAGGAATGATGTTGGGCGGCTACCACTACGGCGCCTATCGGGATCCGAAGAAGCCGGCGGTGAAGTCCGTCAAACTGGTCGTCCCCAGTGCCGTGAAGGCCGCCAAGGACGACCTGCGCCGCGCCGTCATCACCGCCGAAGCCGTCGAGTTGGCCCGCGACCTGATCAACACCGCACCGAACGACCTGCCGCCGGCAGCGTTCGCCGATCGGGCCAGGGCGGCCGCCGAGACCGCCGGTCTCACCGTGCAGGTGCTGGACGAGAAGGCGCTGGCCAAGGGCGGCTACGGCGGCATCCTGGCCGTCGGATCCGGGTCGAGCCGGCCGCCGCGGTTGGTCCGGATCAGCTATCGACCGAGTCGGCCACGAGCCAGCGTCGCCCTGGTCGGCAAGGGCATCACCTTCGACTCCGGCGGCATCTCGATCAAGCCCGGTCCTGGCATGGAACACATGACCTCCGACATGTCCGGCGCCGCCTGCGTGGTGGCCACGGTGATAGCCGCGGCCGCGCTGCAGCTGCCGCTGGCCGTCACCGCGACGGTGCCGTTGGCCGAGAACCTGCCGTCCGGATCGGCTTACCGGCCGGCGGATGTGATCACCCACTATGCGCCGAAGGGCCGGCGCGGCACGACGTCGCACGTATTGAACACCGACGCCGAGGGACGACTGGTGCTGGCCGATGCGATCGTCCGGGCCTGCGAGGACGGGCCGGACTATCTGCTGGAGACCGCCACCCTGACCGGCGCCCAGGTGGTGGCGTTGGGCGAGCGCACGATGGGCGTGATGGGCACCGAAGAGCTCCGGGATCGGGTGGCCGAACAGGCCAGGAACTGCGGCGAGGGCGGCTGGGCGATGCCGCTGCCCGAAGACCTGCGGGACGGTCTGGATTCGTATCTGGCCGACCTGCAGAACATCAGCAGCGGCAAGGGCGGCGGCATGCTGGTTGCCGGTCACTACCTCGCCCAGTTCGTGGCCGACGGCGTGCAATGGGCACACCTGGACGTGGCCGGACCGGCGTTCAACACCGGCAAGACATACGGGTACACGACCCAGGGCGGCACCGGCGTACCGGTGCGCACACTGCTGGCCACGCTCGCCGACATCGCCGCCAGGTAACCGGGCCGTTCTCCTTCGGAACACCGACCGATTCGGTACGGGGTCGGCGCGGTGCCGCCGAGCCCCCGAACGGTGCCTCGGTGACGCAGGGATGCCAAGATGGACGGTGCGCCCTTGCGCGAGGCGATCCCCGCCCGGCGCCGCTGCGCGGACACCACCCCGCGGCGATCCTCGAGTGATCTGCAAGGAGCTTCACCGGACATGACGGATACCGACGTCGACCTGGTCGTTCTCGGCAGCGGGACCGCCGGCTACGCCGCGGCCATCCGGGCCGCCGAGCTGGGGTCGAAGGTGGTACTGATCGAGAAGGACAAACTCGGCGGCACATGCCTGCACCGTGGCTGCATCCCCACCAAGACCCTGTTGCACTCGGCCGAAGTAGCCGACGAGGCGCAGCATGCCGAGGCGGTCGGCCTGAAGGTCGCCTACCAGGGCGTCGACATCGAGCGACTGCACACCTACAAGGACTCGATCGTCACCAAGCACCACAAGGGCCTGGTCGGCATCATCTCCTCGCACGGCATCACGGTCGTCGAGGGCGAGGGCACTTTCGTCGGACCGAGGACCGTCGAGGTCGGCGCCGACCGGTACACCGGTGAGAACGTCGTGCTGGCCACCGGCTCCTACTCCCGCAGTCTGCCCGGTCTGGACATTGCCGGGCGGGTCATCACCAGCGAGCAGGCGCTCGGCCTGCAATGGGTCCCGGAAAAGGCCATCGTGCTGGGCGGCGGGGTCATCGGCGTCGAGTTCGCCTCCATCTGGGCTTCCTTCGGCGCCGAAGTGACCATCGTCGAGGCACTGCCATCCCTGGTGCCGGCCGAGGATCCGTGGGTCTCAAAACAGCTGGAGCGGGCGTTCAAGAAGCGGAAGATCAACTTCAAGACCGGCATCAAGTTCTCCGGGGTCACCCAGGACGATTCCGGTGTCACAGTGAGCCTGGAGACCGGCGACGAGCTGCAGGCCGATCTGTTGCTGGTCGCCGTCGGCCGCGGCCCGTCCACCCAGGGCACCGGGTTCGAACAGGCCGGCGTGAGAATGGACCGCGGGTTCGTCCTCACCGACAAGCGATGCCGCACCAACCTGCCGAATGTGTGGGCGATCGGTGACATCGTCCCGGGTCTGCAGCTCGCGCACCGCGGCTTCCAGCAGGGCATCTTCGTGGCCGAGGACATCGCCGGGCTCAACCCTGCGGTGATCGAAGAGAAGAACATTCCCCGGATCACCTACTGCGATCCGCAGGTCGCCTCCATCGGCCTGACGGAGGACAAGGCCGCCGAGGAACACGGCAAGGACAACATCGAGTCCTACACCTACAACCTCGCCGGGAACGGCAAGTCGGACATCCTGCGCACAGCGGGCGGCATCAAGGCGGTCAGGGTCAAAAACGGTCCTATCGTCGGCGTGCACATGGTCGGCGGCCGGATCGGCGAACTGCTCGGGGAGGCGCAGCTCATCGTCGGATGGGAGGCACTACCGGAGGACGTCGCGCCGATGTTGCACGCCCATCCGACCCAGTACGAAGCCCTCGGCGAGACGATGCTGGCGATGGCCGGCAAGCCGCTGCACTCGCACGCCTGACAGCACTCCACACGCCTGACCGCACTCCACACGCCTGACCGCACTTCGTACGCCTGACCGCCCCCACGTCTGATCGACCAGCGCAGAACAGGTAAGGAAGAACGACATGTCGCAGTCCGTCAAGATGCCCGCCCTCGGTGAGAGCGTCACCGAGGGGACCGTGACCCGGTGGCTCAAGGCCGAGGGCGACGAGGTCGCGGTCGACGAGCCGTTGCTCGAGGTGTCCACCGACAAGGTGGACACCGAGATACCGTCGCCGGTCGCCGGTGTGCTGGAGAAGATCCTGGTTGCCGAGGACGAGACCGCCGAGGTGGGCGCCGAACTGGCCACCATCGGTGACGGATCCGGCGGCGGGAGCGACAGCGAATCAGCCGGCCAGGACACCGCTACCGGCGACGGCGCGGATGAACCGGCAACCGGCGATGCCGAGAAGCACGCTGCCCCGGAACCCGAGGCCACCACGGAGTCAACGGCCGCCCCGGCGGAGGCTCCGTCCACCGACACCGAGCAGCCCGTCGAGAAGCCCAGAGCGGGCGCGCAGGCGTCCGCAGGGTCAGGAACCTCCGTCACGCTGCCCGCCATGGGCGAGTCCGTCACCGAGGGCACGGTCACCCGCTGGCTGAAGACAGTCGGCGACGAGGTGGCCGTCGACGAACCGTTGCTGGAGGTGTCCACCGACAAGGTGGACACCGAGGTCCCGTCGCCGGTCGCCGGGACCCTGCTGGAGATCACCGTCGGGGAGGACGAGACGGTCCAGGTCGGTGGTCAGCTGGCGGTCATCGGCTCCGCGGGCTCGACGCCGGCCGACGGCGACGACCCGGGCGACGACACCGGCTCCGGCGACGACACCGACACCGACACCGGCAAGCCGGGCACTCGGGACCAGCAGCCCGCCGCCGAGCCGACGCCGGCACCGTCTCAGCAGCAGCCGGCGGAACCAGAGAAGACCGCGGAGCCCGAGCAGCCGGCGGAACCAGAGAAGACCGCGGAGCCCGAGCAGCCGGCGGAGCCCGAGCAGCCGGCGGCGCCCGCGGCATCCACGCCGCAGGGCGCCCAGGGGGCCGGCACCTCCACAGCGGCCACCCAGGCACAACCGACGCCCAGCCCGACCGATTCGCTGTCGGTGAGGGGCGACACCGGCGGCGCCTATGTCACCCCGGTGATCAGGAAGCTCGCCACCGACAACGGCGTCGATCTGGCGTCGATCAAGGGCACCGGCGTCGGCGGCCGGATACGGCGGGAAGACGTGGTGCGGGCGGCGAAGGCCGCGGCGGCGCCCGCTGACACACCGGTCGATGCGCCTGCGCCGGTAGCGGCGCCGGGCGCGACGTCGGCCGCTCCGGTTCCGGACGAAGCAGCCACCGCGTTGATCGGCACCACCCAGAAGACGCCGCGGATCCGGCAGACCATCGCCAAGAACATGGTCAACGCGCTACAGACGGCGGCCCAGCTCACCTCCGTCGTCGAGGTGGACGTCACGAGGGTGGCGGCGCTGCGGGCCAGGGCCAAGAAGTCGTTCGAGGCCAGGGAGGGCGTCAAACTGTCCTTCCTGCCGTTCTTCGTCAAGGCTGCCGTCGAGGCTGCCAAGGTCTACCCGGTGATCAACTCGACGATCTCCGACGATCTGAAGGAGATCACTTTTCATCCGTCGGTGAATCTCGGCATCGCGGTGGACACGCCACGCGGCCTGGTGGTGCCGGTGATCAAGAACGCCGACGACCTGAACATCAGCGGCATCGCCCGCAAGATCGCCGACCTGGCGGATCGCACCCGTACCAACAAGATCGGGCCGGACGAACTGTCCGGCGGTACCTTCTCGCTGACCAACACCGGCAGTGTCGGCGCGTTGTTCGACACTGCGATCTTCACCCCCCCGCAGTCGGCGATCCTGATCACCGGTGCGGTGGTCAAGCGGGCCGTGGTGGTCCCCGATGCCGACGGCAACGACACCATCGCGATCCGCTCGATGGCCTATCTGGCACTGAGCTATGACCACCGCAATGTCGACGGGGCAGATGCGGCCCGATTCCTTGGCGCGGTGAAGAAGCGGATCGAGGGTGGCGAGTTCGAGGGCGACCTGGGTCTGTAGAGCACCGGGACGCGCGACACCGACAGCGTCAGTGCTCGTACGGGTCGGATGGTTGACCGACCTGCCGCACCGAGCTGACCGTGACGGTCGGTACGTAGTCGTTGGCGTCGGTGGCGCTGCCGTCCACCGCCGTGCCCACCACTGCGACCCAGGTGTTGACGGGGAGCGGAGCATGGCCGTCGATGTGCACCCGGATCGGGCTGGCGTCGGCGGCGCAACAACTGATGGTCAGCCTGGCCAGCGTGTATCCGCTGTGGAAGCCGTCACCGGCCGGCGCTACGAAGCCGACCAGGGTGACCGGGGTGGTGGTGATCAACGGCTCAGCCTCGTATAAGGACCGCATCACGAAGTCCCGGAGGGAGATCACCGGATCAGCTCCAGCGGGCAGCGGATCGAACTGCATGGTGCGGCGGCCCTTGCTGTCCTGCACGCTGCCACTGCCGTCGTTGAATGCGTAGCCGTCGTAGCTGCTGACCGCCGATGGCGCCGCATCCAGCCCGGCGATTGCCTGCGACCCGGCGTTGCGCGACACCGCATCCGCCCCGAGCGCCGTCGGGGCGACCAGCAATAGCACCAGCACCGGCGCCAGTATCAGCCATGGTGCTCGCGACCCCTGATGCGAGTGGCCGTGGGCATCGATCGGGCCGTCGCCAGCACCGTCGCCCGGCCTGCCGTCCGCCGGCGCACTGCCGGCCCGACGCTGTGCTCGTCGCACTTCGCTGATCACCGTCTGGCCCAGCGACAGCAGGCCGATCAGCAGCAGGATGACCCCGGCGATCAGCAGCAGCGGCCCGAAGCCGGGCTTCACGTAGGAGGTGAAACGCCCGGATGTGGTGATGCCGAGCAGCACTCCGCCGAACAGCATCACCACGATCGACTGGGTTTCCCTGTTCATCGGTTACCGCACACCCGGGCGCTCATCCGCTCACCATCCCCAGAAGATCGCGCCGGTGGTGAGGCCGACCACGACAGCGACCAGCATCGTCAGCGGCGCGAATCGCACCGCGAATCTCCGGCCGAAGGTACCCGCCTGAAGGGCAACCAGTTTGACGTCCACGGCGGGTCCGACGGTCAGGAAGACCAGCTTGCCCACCATCGGGATCGTGGAGAATGAGGCGGCGACGAACGCGTCCGCTTCGCTGCACAGGGCCAGCATGAACGCCAGCGCTGCCATCAGCAGCACCGACAGCAGGAGCGATGACCCGATGTGCTCCATCCACCGTTGCGACACCAGCACCTTGAACGACGCCGCCACCGCCGCTCCCAGCACCAGGAAGCCGGCCGCCTGGGTGAAGTCGGTGCGCATCGTCGCCAGGAACGCCGGCCACCCGCCGGCATCCTCGCCTGCGGCACTCCGCAGCCGAGGAGCCAGCCATTCCGGCCGGCCGATCCGCTCCCAGATCAGCCCGACCAGCACCGCCGTCGCCAGCCCGGCCACCAGCCGGGCCCATACCATCCGGTGGTCGCTGGTGAACGCGACAGCGGTCGCGACCAGGACCACCGGGTTGATGGCGGGCGCCGACAGCAAGAAGGCCAGCGCCGCCGCCGGGCGCACCCCCCGGTCCATCAATCTGTTGGCGATCGGAATCGATCCGCACTCGCACCCCGGCAGCAGCGCACCGCAGGCGCCGGCCATCGGAACGGCCAGACCGGCCCGCTCAGGCAGGATCCGGCGGAAGAAACTGGCCGGCACGAAAGCCGCGATCGCACCCGAGACCACCACACCCAGCACCAGGAACGGGACCGCCTGCACGCAGACAGACACGAAAACGGTGGCCCACGTGCGCATTCCGGACGCGGCAAACAGGTTCTGCAGTCCGGCACGGAACAGGACCGCCACCAGCAGGATCAGTCCGAGCAGCTCCAGCGAGCCCGGCCGATAGCCGTTGCCGCGGACGTCTCTGCGAACTCCGGTTGCGGTGGCAGTCATGATCAGCCCCGACCCACACCTGCCCGGTCGGCAGCCCTCTTGATGCCGCCGAACCGACGGTCGCGGTCGGCGTAGATCTGGCAGGCGCGCCACAACTCGCGCCGGTCGAAGTCCGGGAACAGGGTGTCCAGGAACACCAGCTCGGCGTAGGCAGACTCCCAGAGCAGGAAATTGCTGGTGCGTTGCTCCCCCGAAGATCTGATGAACAGGTCGACGTCGGGCATGTCCGGTGCATACAGGTAGCGCGCCACCAGCTTCTCGTCCACCCTCCCGGGGTCGATCACACCGGCGGCCGCGTCCTTGGCGATCGCCCTGGCCGCATCGGCGATCTCGGCTCGCCCGCCGTAGTTGACGCACATCGTCAGGGTCAGGACGTCGTTGCCGGCGGTGAGTTGCTCGGCCGCCTCGAGTTCGTGCAGGACGCTGCGCCACAGCCGTGGCTTGCGACCGGCCCACCGCACCCGGACGCCGAGTTCGTTCATCTCCACCCGGCGACGGCGGATGGTGTCCCGGTTGAATCCCATCAGGAAGCGGACCTCTGCGGCCGATCGGCGCCAGTTCTCGGTGGAGAACACGTAGGCGGACAGGTGCCGGACACCGATCTCGATGCAGCCGGAGACGACGTCCATCAACTGTGCCTCGCCGGCCTTGTGCCCCTCGGTCCTGGTCAGACCACGGGCACCGGCCCATCGGCCGTTGCCGTCCATCACCAGCGCGACGTGGTTCGGGATCAGATCCGCCGGGATCGCCGGTGGCCGGGCGCCACTCGGATGCGGTGACGGTGCGCGCACCGGCGTCATCGAACGACTCCGATATCGGTCACCGGGATCTGGTCGGCCAATTCCACGATCAGGGCCGGCCCGGGTTCCGGCTGGGTCCGGTCGACCATCGGCAGCGACCTCAATCCCCGCTCCAGGTGGTACTGCAGAAGCGCGGCCACCAGGCCGGACGCTTCCCGCCGTGACGATCCTCCGGCCGCGTCCGCGGTGTTCCAGTCCCCGTGTGCGAGCGCGGCCATCAACTCGACCGTCGGGATCGCCGGCCTGGCAGAGCCGATCGATCGGCAGTCCTGGCAGAGCAGTCCACCGGCGGCGACGTGGAAGGCAGCATGCGGTCCCGGCCTGTTGCATCTGGCGCATTCGGTGAGCGCCGGCGCCCAGCCGGCCAGCGCCATCGCCCGCAGCAGGAAGGAATCGAGCACCAGCGACGGATCACGGCCGGTGTCGGCGAGCGCGCGCAGCGCCCCGACCAGCAGCAGGTAGAGCCGCAGGCTGGGCTCGCGTTCCTCGGAGGTCAGCCGCTCCGCGGTCTCGGCGATCGCGGTGGCCACCGTGTACTTGGAATAGTCGGCTGCGATCACCGAACCGAAGGCGTCCAACGATTCGGCCTGGATGACGATGTCCAGATTGCGACCGGCGTACAGCTGCAGATCGACGTGGCTGAACGGTTCCAGCCGCCCGCCGAACTTCGACTTCGTGCGCCTGACCCCTTTGGCCACCGCCCGGACCCGACCGCTGCGCCGGGTGAGCATCGTGACGATGCGGTCTGCCTCGCCGAGTTTCGTCACCCGCAGCACGACAGCGGACTCGCGGTAGGTGCTCACCCGCCCTATCGTGCCACCGGACACCGTCAGGATCCCGCAGGTGTTGCCTGGTCCGGTACCGAGACGGGACCCGGTCTTCGTGCGAACATGACCTGCCATGGGGACAGGAGGAACCCGGTGACAGATTCGTGGAACGCCGGACAGCGACCTCCCGAACGGCCGGCCGCCGCTGGCGAGCCTCGGCAACCGTGGCCACCAGGACAGGGTTGGCAGAGCCCACCACCGGGCTGGCCGGCTCATCAACAGCAGGAGCGGGCCGGACCGCCCGCAGGGGGCGCCAGGCGCGGGCCGTTCCTGCTCGGCGTCGCGCTCGGGTTGGTACTGGCCGTGGTGATCGGAGCCGTGCTGGTGCTCAGCAAGGCGATGAGCTTCGGCTCCGGGGACCACCCGGCTGCTGCCGACACCCGGGCGGTCGCGCTACCGGAGGAACTCGGTGGGCTGAAGGACATCGACAAGGCGTCCGATGCGGTGTCGACCAAGGGCAGCGCGGAGCGCCGAGCGCGCAACGCTCATACCTACGTCCGGACGCAGCGGCAGTACGCCGCCGCCTTCGGCGGCGCCGGAGTGGGGGTCCGGACCTACGCCGATCAAGGCCTGGAGTTTCTCGGGACGGTGGTCGCGGTGCGGGCACCGTCGGCCGGCCTCACCATCGGCCCCGACGCCGACCCCGCCGATCTCGGATTGGGCGCGCCGCAGCGGGAGATCAAGCATTTCGATGATCTGGAGTGCCTGGTGGTCAACGTTCAGACGGTCATGAAGGGCCAGCAGGCCGACCCCGAGCAGCAGACCACCACGCTGTGCCGGCGATCGAACTCGACGGTCACCGTCGAGGCCTTCGGTAACGGACGCGGCCCCGCCCAGCAGAAGCTGATCATTGCGCTGACCGAGGCGGCCTTCGCGGCGGTGAGCGGCGGCGGGCGATGAGGTGATCACTCGTATGCCCGGATCGGGCCGGATAGGCCGTCGACTAGCCTGAGTCTGACACTGGGCGGTCGGGCTGTCGGGGCACCGATCTGGACGCCCGCGCATCCCGACGGACGCCGACAGGTGGTGCAATGGTTTCGAAGCCGACGGTGCGAGCCGCACACCCCGATGACGCTGCCGCTTTCGCCGCCTGCCACCTGCAGTGCTGGCGGGAGGCATACGCCGACCTGTGGGGGCCGGAGCGATTCGCCGAGATGGACCTGGAGCGAATGGCGGCGCGCCGGCGTAAGGAGATCGAGCAGCGCGAGGCCACCTATGTGCTGGCCGAGGCGGACGGCGAGGTGGTGGCGGTGGCGATATCCGGCCCGTCGAGGGATGAGGACCATCCCACGGATCAGGAGCTGTACGCGAGCTACGTCCGATCGGCCTACCAGGGCAGCGGAGTGGCCGATCAACTGCTGGAGGCCACGATCGGAGACCGACCTGCCTCGTTGTGGGTGTATCGGGACAACTCGCGGGCCTCGGCCTTCTATGTGCATCACGGATTCATCCCCGACGGGTCCGAGCGCACCGATTCCGAAGGCATTCTGGAGATCCGGATGGTCCGCAAGAGCCCGGTGGCCGCCTGACGCTCCGGATACGCGTCAGCCGCCGGCCCTGAGTATCGGACTTAACCGACCTACCACCTCTTGGGCTCGTTGACCACCACCCGGCAAGAGCGCCGACAGCTCCTGCGCAACTACTTCGAGCCGAACAAAGTTGAGCGGGAGGCGGGCTTGAAGCTGCCGACCAAGGCCCACCATGCGAGCGCCCGCCTCGTTCCGGACGGACGCGTCCGCCACATCCTCACCACCAACTTCGACCGCCTAACGGAAGCCGCCCTACGGAGCGCGGGCATTGAGGGCTCATCACAATCGACGGTGTAGTCGGGGGCTGAAGCCGCCGGCCTCGAGGAGTGATCTGGCGATGAGTGGGTGAGGTTGCGGAACCCGAGGGCGGATCCACGGAGGTGTTCCAGGCGTCCGTTGATCGCTTCGGTGGGTCCGTTGCTGGTGCCGGGCCGGTCGAAGTCGCCGAGCAAGTTGGCGGCTCGTTTGGCCAGGGTTCGTCCGAGTCGGCGCAGCTCTGTCAGGGCTCTGGGTACACCGTCAGTGAGCGCGTCGATCACCGCTGTGAGCGCTGCCTTTCCGCGGGGGCGGTCGGGGTCGCGGTAGGCGCCGATCAGGCGTTGGTAGATGCCGCAGGTCGCTTCGACCTCGACGTGATCATCCGCAGATGGTGTTCGAGGTGAAACCGACCGGTTGATGCGAGGAGGCGGCGTCGAGGCCTGGCTGGATGCGTCGGCGCGGCGACCGGCGCATGCTCGCGGCTTCCATGGCCGGTCCGCCGACTCACGCCACCGAGTCGGACACCTGTCCACTGCCGGACAGCCAGCGGACACCCTGTCGCCAGATCCTGGCGAAGCCGGGCCAGCCGACAAACTCGCTCGGGGCCCAGTGGTCTCCGACGTCCGTGCTGAATGCGAGGACCCGGCCGGCGCCGAACTCGCCGGTGACCAACAGCGGATCTTCGCCAACGATCGCCACGACCGTGGCCGTGGGCCGGACCAGCAATCGCTGGTATCCGAGCACGGCTGGCCACTCCTGTTCCAACCCCGCGGCGACCGGGCTGTCACCGACGAGTTGGGGCCGGACGCCTTGCGGCGCCTCCACCCGATCGTCGCCGGGAATCATCTCGACCGGCAAGATGTCGGCCACACAGGTGTTGCGGTAGTTCGCCTTGCCCTCGATTCCTTGGAAACTGAGGTACCCACCGATCATCCCGAAGCCGCCACCACCGTGCACCCAGTCGCGCAGCAGCTCCAGCCTGTTCGGTGTGCTCCGGCCCTTCAGAAAGGTGGGAGCAGGCAGCAGCAGCGAGTTCGCCCCGATGTCGGAGAACAACACCACGTCGTAATCGGCGAACTTCGCAGCGCTGTCCGGGAAGTCTTTCACCGCGACATGGCATGGCATATAAGTGACATCGAATTCGTCGCCACCGAGAGCTTCGAGCAGTGCGGCACCGCCCTCCTCGTACGCAGTAGTCGTGAACGAGTCGAACCCCTTGGTGTGAATGGAGGTCACCGACCACGACTCACCGACAAACAGAACTCTTGTCATGGATATGCCTTTCAAGATAGATAGATGTGGCGTCTTGAGCGGATTCAGCCGCAGAGGTCGAACATGGTGAGCGCCATCACTGCGGTGGCGCGGCGCAGATCCTCCTCGAGGACGTGCTCGTCCGCCTGATGGGCGACACCCATGTGGCCGGGACCGAAGTTGATGGTCGGGCTGCCGGCGCTGATCATCAGGCCCATATCGGTGTGAGACATGCATCCCTGCAAGCTGCTGTCCAGTCCGAGGCTCTGGGCCGCTCGCAGCGTAGCGGTGACGATCGGCGCGGTGTCGTCGGTTTCGCCGCAATCGGCGTCGACCAACCACGTCACGGTCGGCGAATTCCGAGCGAACCACTCGTCATCGGCGGCCAACGAGGCGAACAGCGCTTCGATCTCGGCCTTGACGGCACTGCCGAGCCCGTTTGCATCGCGCTCACCTGGAAGGTATTGCACGTTGAACGTGATCGAGCAGCGTGCCGCGTACGTGGTGGGATATTCACCCGCATCGAGTTGCGCCACCCGAATCTGGCACGGGATCGGGATGTACTGGTGGTTCTTGCGTGGATCGGTGCTCCACAGCTCGTTGGTCCGGGCGATGGTGTTGAGTGCTATCCGCCCATACTCGATCGCATCGACCGCGCCGCCTTCGTCCCAGCGTTTGCGCTCCAACTCGATGTGTCCTGCCCGCCCGTGGAAATCGACCCTGCCCCACAGGATGCCGCGGCACAGCGGCGCGATGTTGAGGTCCGTGGCCTCCGGAACGATGGTTCCTGCGGTGCCGATGTGTCCGCGGTCGACCAGGGCGAGCGTGCCCATGCCGCCGGCTTCTTCGTCCACCACGGAGGCGATCAGTACGTCACCACGCAGCCGGATGCCGGCGCTGCGCAACGCGGCCAACGCGCCCAGCGCCGCCGCCATCCCGCCCTTCATGTCGACCGTGCCCCGGCCGTAGACGGCACCGTCCTTGCGTTGGGCGCCAAAGGGATCGGTGGTCCAGTTCGATCCGACACTGACCACGTCGCAGTGACCCTGAATCATCAGCGACGGTGCCTGGGAGTCGCTGCCTGGGATGCGGGCGACCAGGTTGGGCCGGCCGGTGAAGTCCCTTCCGAGATAGTAGCCGGGGCCGTCCTTGAGATGTTCCAGCTCGGCGGCGTCCGGCTCCCACCGATCGAAGTCGGTGGCGCCCAGTTCGCGGAGTTGCCGCTCGAAGACCACCTGTACGGCGGCTTCGCCGGAGGTCTCGGCGTCGTCACCGAACCAGGGGTTGACGCTCGGCACCCGGATCAGTTCCTGGAGCAGCTCAATGGTCTTCTCCGCACCGTCGTCGACCGCGCGCAGAATCCTTTCGCGCTCGTCGTGTTCAGTCATGAGGGTCTCCGCATCTTCGGTGGGTGGGTGAGCGATTCGCCCGCTGTGCATCGGCTCGCGGTGGGAATGGCAAGGTCGCCTGCGCAGCGCGGCGATCGTCGGAGGTCAGTGCTCGACGGCTGTCTAGGACACCGCCTCGCGGGCAGCGGTGCGGGTCCGCACCAGCATGGAAATGATGAGAACCAGGCCGAGCAGACCGAGCTGCACGGTGGCGTCGATGTTCGCCAGCACCATCCCCGAGTTCAGGATGGCCACCAACAGCAGTGCGAGGAACGTGCCGGAGACGCGGCCGATCCCGCCGGTGATCACCGTCCCGCCGAGGACGGCGACCGTGATCGCCTGCAGTTCCAATCCCGTGCCGACGGTTGACTTGGCGTTGAGCAGCCAAGACGCCGAGACCACCGCGCCCAGGCCGGCGCACGCACCGCTGATCATGTACAGCACGATCCGGTTCCGGCGCACGGGCACGCCGACCAAACGGGCCGCCACGAAGCTCGAGCCGATCTCGTAGACCTCTCGTCCGAAACGGGTCTTGGCCATCACGAATGCGGCCAACGCGAACGCCGGCAAGAGGATCACGAGCACCTGGAAGGGGAACCCCGCGACGGAGGACTGGCCGATCAGCGAGAAGTTGTCCCGGTCGAACCCGTTGATGTCGGTGCCGTTGGCCAGTACCTGGGCGGCTGACGAGTACAGGTACAGGGTGCCGAGCGTGACGATCAACGGAGGCAGATTCAGCGTGGTGATGATCGCCCCGTTGATCAGGCCCAGAACCGCGCCGCCGGCGATCGCCAGCACGGCGGCCGCCCACGGCGACATCCCGGCGTTCACTGCAAGCAGCCCGAAGAAGACGCTGGTGAGCGACATCGTAGATCCGACGGAAAGGTCGATCCCGCCCCCACCACCGAGTATCACCATTGTCTGGCCGAGGGCGAGCAGCCCGACCACCGCGCTGTACTGCAACATCGACAACAGGTTGTCGACCCGCAGGAAGTACGGCGATAGCAAACTCATCACCACGAAGGCCACGACGATCAACACGACCAGTGCTGCTCTCCGGTCGGCGAGGATTCTGTTCACGCCACTGCCCTCGACTTCCCGGCGTCGATCTTGACCAGGAGGCCGTCGATCGACACCGCCAGCAGAATCACCAGCCCGACCATGAGTCCGTTCCACAGTGGAGGCACCCCCGCCAGTACCACACCGTTCTGCAGCACCACGATGAAAACCAGACCACCGAGCGTGCGCAGCATCGAACCTTCACCGCCGAGGATCGATGTCCCACCTACCACCACGGCGGCGATGGCCTGCAGCGTGAGCTCGTTGCCGCTGGACGCCTGAACCACGCCGACCCTGCCGAGATAGGTGCAGGCCGCGAGGCCCACCAGCACCCCCAGAATTGCGTAGCACGTCAGGCGGACCCGTCTGACGTTGATCCCCGCGAGTTCGGCGGCTTCCCGGTTGGATCCGATCGCGTAGACGGACCGGCCGAACCGGGTGCGGCTGAGGACGGGCGCAAGAACGAGGTAGGTCGCGAGTATGAGGATCACCAGCAGGGGGATACCGAAGACCTTCTCGCGGCCGGACAGGAATCCGAACACCGGTGGGGCGAAGAGATCGGTGCTGTTCCACAGCATGAACAACAACGTCTGGAAGATCGCACTGGTACCCAGGGTGGCGACGATCGACGGGATCGACAACCTCGCTACCAGCGTCCCGTTGATTAGGCCGGCGACACCGCCTGCGGCCAACGCGGCGACCAGAACCAGGACGGGTGGCACAGTCTGGTTGAGCAGCGTGGCGGTCACCCAGGCAATGAGTCCGACGGCGAATCCGGTGGAGACGTCGATACCGCCCAGCAGGATCACCAGTGTCAGACCCGCCGCGATGAATGCCAGGTCGGAGGCGTTGGTCACCACGTTCAGCAGATTGCCTGCACTGAGAAATTCCCTGGACAGAAGAGAGAACGTGACGAACTCGATGATCAACAGCGCCGGGAGCATGAAGGTTCGGACCAATCGCAACGTGGCTGAAAGGTCGCGTCGGGCAACCTCTTGCCGCTGCGGTCGCTCTTCGATCGGGGCATCGGTGCTCATCATCCAGCCACGCCCACTGCGGCGCGCAGCACGGCCGATTCGGTGATCTCCTCGCCGGCCAGGCTGTCCTGGATCACTCCTTCGTGCAGCACATGCACCACCTCGCTCAGCTCGAGCAGTTCCGTCAGCTCGCTGGATATCAGCAGCACTGCGGTACCCGCCTCGGCGAGCGCTCGGATGTCTTGATGGATCTCACGTTTGGTGGCGACGTCGATCCCACGGGTCGGCTCGTCCAGGATGAGCAGGCTGGGTTCGGTGGCCATCAGTCGCGCCAGCAACGCCTTCTGCTGGTTGCCGCCCGACAGCGAGGGGATCCTGGCGTTGGTGTTGGCGGATCTGATCGACATCCGCTCTGCCCAGTGATCGACCACGGACTTCTGCCGGCGCCGGCTGATCACGCCGAGTGTGCTGACTCGGCCGAGATCCGCGGCTATCAGGTTCTCGGCGACACTCATGAAGCCGAAAACCCCTTGGGACTTACGGTCTTCGGGCAGATACGCGATCCCGCGTCGGATGCTGTCGCGCCCCGACCTCGGAATGTACGGCCGGCCGCGATAGGTGATCGTGCCGGACGAGGTGGGCAGCTCACCGAACAGCGACAGGGCGACCTCCGTGCGCCCGGCACCGACGAGCCCGTACAGCCCGACGATCTGGCCGGAATCCACGTCGAACGACACGTCACGGTAACGACCGGGGCTGCTCAATCCGCGCACCGCGATGACCGGCTCGCCTGCCCGCGCCGCCGTTGCCGTGTCGCTGCGACGGTTCTTGGCCGCCGACTTTCCCACCTCGTCCGCCCCCAGCGATCCCATCATCTGCAGCAGCCGATCCCGGTCGGCGTGGTCGAGCTCGCCGGCGTTCTTGCCGTCGCGGAGCACCACGAACCGGTCGGCGGTCCGTTCCAGTTCGTCGAACCGGTGGGTGATGTAGCAGATGGCAGTGCCGGCTGCCGCCAGACCGTCGACCAGCTCGAACAGCACGTCGGATTCGCCGGCGGTGAGGATCGATGTCGGTTCGTCGAGAATCAGCAATCGGGCGTCGGTCGAGGCGGCCCGGACGATCAGGACCTGCTGCTGTTCGGCCAGCGAGAGCTGCCCCATGCGGCGATTCAACATCGTGTGCGGCAACGACAGCCGCCCGAGGAGTTCACGCGCCTGCTGCTCCATGGCGCCGCGGTCCAGGGTTCGGAACGGGCCGTGAACCGGTTGCCGACCGATGAACAGGTTCTCGATCACGGTCAGGTGTGCGAAGCCGGATGGCTCCTGGTAGACGGTGCTCAGTCCGGCCCGGATCGCGTCCATCGGCGAATGCGGGCCGTACTCCTGTCCGGACAGGATCATGGTTCCGGAATCGGGCTGGTGGACGCCGGCGAAGACCTTCATCAAGGTCGACTTGCCGGCGCCGTTCTCGCCCATCACGGCCACCCGCTCGCCGGGGGCGATGTCGAAGTCAACATCTACCAAGGCCTTCGTGCCACCGAAGGCCTTGGAAATTCCCTTGACGCTCAGTACCGGATCTTCCGCTGATATCGACATCGACGTTTCTCGCCCTTCCTTCGCCATCGGCCTCTCGAACATCGACCGCCCGGCGGACTCAGAAGTCGTACTGCTCGTAGTCGTCCTTGGTGAACAGCTTCGGTTCGCCGAGCAGAAGGGTCTTCGTCTTCGCGTCGTAGGCGATCGGTTGGTCGAAGCCGGGCACCTTGTTCTCGGCCTGGAACGGCTTGTCCTGAGTCAGCTGATACATGGCCCAGACAGTCAGGTAGCCGAGCTTCGTCACGTCCCACAGCACGGTCGAGGTCATCGCTCCCGACTTGAGGAAGGGTCCGGCGGTCTTCGGAGAACCGAAGCCGGTGACGCTGATCTTCCCGATCTTGCCGGCGTTGGTGACCGCCTGGCCCACGCCCGGCACCGCGTTGGACGGCACCGCGATGATGCCCTTCAGATCGGGGAAGGCGGTGATGAGGTTCTGCGCCGCGGACAAGGCGGCCGCCGAGTCCAGGGCATGCCGGACACCGCCGACCAGGGTGATGTCCGGGTATGCCTGCTTCTGGCGTTCCTCGGCGTACTTGATCCAGCTGTTGAAGGTGGCGGTGTCGGCAGAACCGGACACGATCGCGTACTTGCCGCTCTTGTTCATGCCCTTGGCCAGTGCATCCATCACGGCCGTGCCGAGGGCCTGATCGGTGGCCTGGGAGACGAATACCTGACGGGCGCTGGCCGGGGCGTCGGCATCCGAGGTTGCCACGGCGATGCCGGCCTGACGCGCCTTCTGGATCGAGGCGTTGATCGAGGTCGGGTCTAACGGGGAGATGCCGATGGCGTCGTAGCCCTGCGACACCAGATTGTCCAGGACGCGAACCTGCTCGGTGGAGTCGACCTTCGACGGCCCGACCTGGGTGTAACTCACTCCGAGATCCTTGGCTGCGGCCTCGGCGCCCTGCTTGAACCCGGCGAAATACGGGATTCCCTCAATCTGGCTGACCATGGCCACCCGCAGCTGACCCGACGGGTTCGACGACCCGCTCGCGGCGGCCTGGCTGGACCTGTTGGAGCCGGGTGTGGACGAACAAGCGGCGAGCAGAACTGCCGTGGCAACGAACAAGCCGACATGGGCCGAGCTATGGCGCTTCGTCATGGAGTCCTCCGTGTGGTAAGAACGAGTGACCGCAGCACTCACTCATGAAACCGATTTCACATGAGAGTAGTCGCGAACTTCTATTGCGCAAGAGGCAGTTTGGGAAAATCTTTGCCGCGTCGCTCGCGCTGTGGGCCGTGGCGGTGATATCGATTGCAGACTGGCATCCTTGAGATGCCGCTGTGCCGCCGCCAGCGGACGGCGCTGTTCGACTACCTGACCGAGGAGCCATGGCCGCTACCCAGACCGGATTCACCGTCGTGACCAGCGCCGGACGACGTCGCTTCAACCCCGCCGAGGGATACGTGCTGCCGCACGAACACGTCATCATCGACATGCGCTCGTACTGGGCGGGCGCCGGCCGCTGGGACGAGCTGGACGCTCCCGAGCAGGAAGTCGGACCGGCGTCCGCCTTCCGGCACCGACACCTGCCGCAGGGCACCAGCCGGGAGAACCTGGTGCTGGCCGATTGGTATGTTGCCGCCACCGAGTTGGACCGCGCGAAGGCCAACGGGTGCCAGCTGGTGGTCGACCTGACGACCGACGGTCTCGATCCACAGCCTGCCCTGGCGATGCGGGCATTCGATCTTGCCGGGCTGGCCGCCGTGGTGTCGGTCGGTCGCTATCTCGGTCATTCGCTCGACCGCCGGCGGGTGGAGCAGTCGGTCAATGAGCTGGCGACCGAGTGGCTCGACCGGATCGAGAACCCACCGCACGGGCTCCAGATCGGCATGATCGGCGAGATCGGCACCTCGGCCGAGATCAGCGCGATCGAACGGACATCGCTACGGGCCGCGGCCCGCGTGCAGGCCGAGTCTGGGCTGCCGCTGAACATCCACCTCGACCCCTTCGGCCGGCAGGGTCACCAGGTCCTTGACATTCTTCAGAGTGAGGGCGCTGATCTGGGCAAGGTAGCCCTCAGCCACTGCGATGGAGATCTCGACGTGGACCTGCTGGCTTCGCTGGCCGACCGCGGATGCTACGTCGAGTTCGATCTGTTCGGGACTGATCACGAATGGTCGATCCTGGGCCATGGCTTCAACTCCGACGCCGAACGCATTGTCGCCCTCGGTCTGCTCATCGACAAGGGTCACCGGGATCGGTTGCTGCTGTCTCACGACATCTGCATGAAGAACTCCCTCAAGCGTTACGGCGGTTGGGGTTACCAACACATCGGGGCGTCGATCCTGCCGAGGCTCGACGACGAGTTCGGCATCGATGCGCGGGTCGCGATGTCAGCGGTCAACCCGTTGCGTCACCTGAGTGTGGAGCCGACGCGTTGACCACCATCTACACGGTGGCCGCACGTGCGGGCGTGTCCGCGGCCACGGTGAGCCGGGTCTTCAACAATGGCCCGGTCTCGCCGGAGAAGGCCAACCTCGTTCTGCGGGTAGCGGAAGAGCTCGGATTCACGCCGAATCGCACCGCACGGTCCTTGCGCCGCAAGAACTCCGAGATCATCGCCCTGGTCATCCCGGACATCGAGAATCCCTACTTCACCTCGCTGGCGCGAGGCGTGGAGGACGCGGCGCAGCAGCGCGGCTACTCGGTCGTGCTGTGCAACACCGACGATGATGTGGTCAAGGAGGCCCATTATCTGGAGATCGCTGTTGCCGAGAAGATGGCCGGGGTCATCATCGCAGTGGCGGCCGACGGCACCAGCCTTTCGGGCGTTCTGGATCGGGACCGTCCGGTGGTGGCTGTTGATCGGGTGACGAACTACGACCTCGACCGGGTGATGACCGACGACTGGGCGGCCGGCTACCACGCCACCGAGGATCTGCTGCATCGAGGATTCCGCCGGGTCGCCTGTATCACCGGTCCGAAGACCACACCGATTTCCAACGAGCGAGCTCGCGGTTGGTCGGACGCGTTGCACCACAACGATATCGAACATCCGGAGCTGTTGCGGTACTCGGACTGGAAGGTGGACGGGGGACGAGTCACGTTACCGGAGCTGCTCGCCCTACCCGAGCCGCCGGATGCGGTGATGGTGACCAACAACCTGATGGGGATCGGTGTGGTTCACACATTGGAGGCGATGCACATCCCACTGCGGTCGTTTGGTGTGGCAGTGATCGGCGAGCTTCCCTTCACGACGATCTCTTCGGCGGTGACGACCATCAGGTTGCCGGTGCGCGACATGGGAAACATTGCGGTGCGGATGTTGATCGATCGGATCGAAGGAGACGACTCGCCGCCTCGTACCGTTATTCTGCAGAATCAGCTAATCCCACCGGTTTCGGCAGGAGGTGCGACTACCCCTGGCTGAGGTCGGACCGGTTGAGCCGTGCCCGGGCGACGATTTCGCGCGGTGACAGCGATCCCCTGGGGCCGGAATCATCGTTGGTCGCGCTTCGTCGCCGTCATGAGGTTCGCCGCGGTCACCGCTGGGCACAAAGTGAAGTACTGCACCGCAGCCGATCTCATCGAACAGCTCTACCGCGGACTGGCCGACAACTCCGTCGGCAAGATCATCGACACGCTAATCCGCCACGACCTGATCATCATCGACGAGATCGGCTTCGCACCGCTGGATGACACAGGCACCCAACTGCTGTTCCGCCTCGTCGCAGCCGCCTACGAACGACGATCCCTGGCCATCGCCTCCCACTGGCCGTTCGACCAGTGGGGCCACTTCCTCCCCGAACACACCACCGCCGTCAGCATCCTGGACCGGCTGCTGCACCACTGCACCGTCATCGTCACCCACGGCGAATCCCGCCGCATGCAAGACGCCCGCCACCACCGGGAGGCTACCACGAACACCTGAAACTCAGCAAAGGGTGGGGACCTTCAACTGGCCACCACCGGGGACACGAACATGGCCATTGACACGTGGGCAATACCGTCGGTTGATGGCACAAGGGATGAACAATCACCAGGCTTGTCTACTGATCGGGGTGCACCCGACGACCGGGATGCGGTGGCGGGACCGCGGCAACATGGTCGACCACATGGGCTGGCCCGGTACTGCCCACCGATCCACGTCGAGCCTGCGGTCGGTTCGCCGCGGCATCTGCCCGAGGAGGAGCGGCCGCACCGCACGCGAGCGCGTGCATCGGACAGGTAACACTGGCACGTTGTCCAGGCGAGGACATAAGTGAGCCGGTAGTGGTTTCGTCTGCGTCCGAGATCGCCGGGCTGCTCCCGCTGCACACCGTCGGCTGCCTCGTGGTGCACCTTCATGGCGACTATCTGCAGCCGGAGACCATGCTTAACACCGAACCCGAGCTGGGTGGCTATCCGGAGCAGCTGGACCGACTCCTCGACCGGATCTTCTATGAGTACGGTCTGGTCATCCTAGGGTGGTCCGCCGCGAGCCGTCAGTCGTGGTCGATATCGTACGGATCAGAGATCTCCTTGCCCGTCAAGTGTTTGGCCAACGCCGCAAAGCTCTGGGCGAGGTGCCTCTCAGTCGCATTCGCGAGCGTTTCGCCGTCTCCGGATCGGGTAGCCGCGAGCATCGCCCGATGTTCGTCGGATGACTCTTTGGCACGGGTGTCTATGACTTGCAGGACGTCCCAGGGGAACTTCTGCCAGAGCGCCTCGATCTCGGCGGCTAGCCCATCGTTGCCGCACTTGGCGTAATAAAGGAAGTGAAACTCGTGGTTGGTGGCAGTCAATGCCGCCCGGTCCCCTGCTGCCGTGGCTTCTTCCATTGCCATGACCAAACGCTCGGCCCGGTCCACGTCTCGTGGTGACAGCCGCCTTGCTGCGCGGCGCATGGCGTACGGCTCGAGCAGTCGACGCAGCAGGTACACGGTCTTCAGCTGGTCGTAGTTCGCGTTAGCCACGCGTACGCCCCTGTGTGGCTCTCCAATGATCACGCCCTCAGCCTCGAGGAGCCGCAGGGCTTCTCGCACGGGCGTGATGCTCGTCTTGAACATGGCGGCGAGGACGTCCTGCTGGATCCGGCTTCCCCGCGGGAATTCGCCGTCAGTGATCATCCGCCGTAGCTCCCCGGCGATTCGATCGCGCTTGGTGACTGCTGCGGAGGCTGGCGCTCTGCCTGCCGGGGTGGCATCGGAGACCGATGTCCGGCGCGCGGATGGTGGCATGGGCAGTCCCCTCCAAGGCTTGATCCGAACTAAGTGGCGTGGGCCGTGCCGCGGCGGCAGCACCTGGTACCCGAATCAACCTTATCCCACACACGCACGATGGCAGCGGTGATGCATTCGCTCGCGATTCAAGTATCACTCTTGTGCATTAGGCATTTTCCCGGCATGATGCTCTCCATGACGGTGACCAACGGCGGCGAGAAGGGAAGCGCGTCCGGCGGGGAGCGCCCCGCAGCCTGGGCACCGAGGCAGGAGGAGAAGCCCGGGTCGACCGAGGTACCCACCGGTGCCACCGTCGAGATTGACGGCGTCACCATGAAGTTCGGCGAGCTGGTGGTGTCTCAGGACATCAACTTGAGCATCCCTCCCGGAGAGATCCTGTCGATCGTCGGACCATCTGGGTGCGGAAAGACCACGATGCTGCGTGCAGTGGCCGGCCTGATCCCGCCTGCTGCGGGATCGGTCCGCATCGATGGCGAGCGGGTGTCGAAGACACCCGATGGGGTGGCCATGGTGTTCCAGCACTTCGGACTCTTTCCGTGGAAGACCGTCGAGGCCAATGTCGCGTACGCCCTGCGTATCAGCGGGGTGGCCAAGAAGAAGTCCCTGGGTAAAGCACGCGAACTCATCCAGATGGTCGGCCTGTCCGGTTTCGAAGAGTCTTACCCGCATCAGTTGTCTGGCGGCATGCAGCAACGGACCGGCTTGGCGCGCGCGTTGGCCGTTCGCCCGCGATTGTTGCTCATGGACGAGCCGTTTGGGGCGCTGGACGCACAGACACGAGAGGTCCTGCAGTTCGAGCTGCTGCGCATTTGGCAGGAGCGCCCGGTCACCATGCTCTTCGTCACGCACTCGATTGACGAGGCGGTCCTCTTCGGAAACCGTGTGGCGGTGTTGAAGGGCCACCCCAGCGGTGTCGCAGAGGTGGTCAAAGTCGACCTTCCGACACACCGCGATCGAGCGGTCACGACCATGCCGGAGTACCTCGCTCTGCGCGAGCATGTTTGGTCCTTGGTCATGGCTGGTGACGAGAGTCGCTGAGCCCCGGCAAACCTGATCCGTCAACAACGCGGCCTTTAGGTCGACAACAAGCCAAGGAGTAGTCGCATGCTCGTGTACAAGCAGAAGTATCCATTCAGCGCGTTCGTGGCTGTCGTCGTCGCCCTAGCGAGCCTCTTGGCGGGCTGTAGTAGTGCACCGTCCGCCTCACCCAGCGGCACGGGCGGGGGTACGCGTGCCGTGTCGTTCGGCCTCCCCGGGGTCCCGCCCATTTTCCTCAACACTGTCATGGAGGTCGCCAAGGACAAGGGTCTCTTCGCGAAGCGAAATGTCGAGGTGACGCTTCGGCCGCTCCCGACCGGCGCTGACGTCGGTCGGGCAGTGCAGAGCGGTGAGCTAGACGGCGGCCTCATCGGCACTCCGGGTGCCGTGGCGCTGCGCGCGGCTGGTGGTTCTGTCGTGGGCATCATGGGTTTTCCGACACCGACATACCTCCTGGCAAGCACCGACGCCTCGGTCTCGGACTGCAAGTCGATGAAGGGCAAGACGGTGGCAGTCGACGCCCTGGGTGCACCCAAGGCGCTCGCCCTGACCTCAATGCTGGCATCTTGCGGCCTCGCGAAGAACGACGTCTCCACCATCAATGTGGGCGGCCCCCCGACCGTCGATGCGTTGGTGAACGGTCAGGTAACGCTCGCCGTTCTTCATCCTGATGAGTTGGCCACTGTGCGAGCGAAGGCTGGGAAGGAAGTCAAGCAGGTGATGACGCTCGCTCAAGTGGACCCACTCGCGCACTACACGACGGTGGTTACGCTCAAGAAAGAACTGGACGACGCCACGTCACGCCAGACGTGGGTTGACGTGGTCGCGGCTCTCCACGAGGCCATCGCATACATGAGTGTCCCGGCGAACGCGGGCGAGGTTGCCGCCATCGCGGCCAAGATGACCGGACGTACCCCCCAGGTCTCGGAGGAAGCCCTCAAGGGCTTCCTTACTGTCGGTGTCTGGCCGAAGGACGACGGACTCGGACGGCCCAGCATCGAGCACACCATCGAAGAGGCCGTGGCGGCGGGCAATATCCCGAAGGCTAAGGCTCCGACGTACGAGCAGATGATCGACACCTCAGTGTTCGCGGATGCCGTTAAGGGATGACCCGCATGTCCCGCCCGTCAGCCGTGAACACGCGTCCCCGGAACCCTCGGCTTCGCGCGGTGGGGATGTCGATGCTCGGGCTGCTCCTCGGCCTGGGCCTTTGGCAGGTGGCCGGTCAGCGGGATCCCGTGCTCTTCGCGACACCAGCTCGTTCGTTCCAGGCACTGGTAACCCTGACACTTGACGGCTCGCTGCCAAGTGCCCTGCTGTCCTCGGGCAAACTGCTGGTTGTCGGCTTGGCACTAGCGATCGTCATTGGTGTCATCTTCGGCATCCTGCTGGCAAGAGCTCAGGCCGTCCGAGACAGCACGGAGTGGTTGCTCTTCGCGCTGCAGGCTGTCCCGATCGTGGCGCTCTCGCCACTGATTCTGGCGGCCTTCGGGTTCGGCTCGCCGGCCAAGAGCCTGGTCGTGTTCCTCAGCGCCGTGTTTCCCATCGTGATCAACACTGCGGAAGGGGCCAGGAGGGCGCCAACGACTCTTCTCGAGGTCGCCCATACGTTCCGCAGCAGCGAGTGGCGGATCTGGTCCGACGTCCTCCTTCCCCACACTGTTCCCTACGCGATGACGGGGGTTCGGCAAGGCATCGCCATGGCCTTCGTGGGCACGCTGGTTGCGGAGTTCTTTATCAACGCCAGCGGCATCGGAGGCCTGTTGATCTCCGCCAGCACGCAGTTCGACTCTGCGTCGGTACTCGGCCTGACCGTCCTGGTTTCAGTGCTGGCCGTGGCGCTCATGGCCTGCGGTCGAGCCCTTGAAAACCACTTCGCGCAGTGGCGGGAGACAGAAGATGGTGAGTGACAGCGTGCCCGCCACGTCGCCCGAGGCGCCGCCCGCAGCCAGGGGGCCACGTGGTCGCACCGGTCGATCTCCGAACGCGGCGAGTTCCCACCTTGTTGTCGTTGCCCGCAGGCTAGGCGTGGCGGCCACAGTGATCGTCCTGTGGGAGGCGTCCGTCCGCTGGTGGTTGCCGTCCTACCTGCCCAGCCCTGCAGGGGTCTTGGCTGCGATGGTCCCAACGTTGACATCTTCAGACTTCCTCGGGGCGCTGCAGCAGACACTCGGCGCAGTGGTGCTCAGTCTGGTTCTGGGGTGCGTCGCCGGTACTGGTCTGGGTCTCGCTATCGGCCGCATTCGATGGCTCAGGCAGTTGACGGCGCCGTACGTCAGCGGGTTGTACGCCATGCCGATCCTGGCGATCCTGCCTATGGTGACGATCTGGCTGGGCTATACGTCCGCGTCGCGAGTGGCCGTTGTCAGCCTGTCCGCCCTCCTGCCATGCCTTGTGAGCACGGCCGACGGTGCGCGTTTGATTCCCAGGGAACTGCTGGAACTCACCAGTGTGCTGAAGCTGTCAAAGCGACGCTTCGTGGTGGACGTCCTGGTGCCATCGACCCTGCCGTTCATCATCGCCGGCGTCCAGGTCGCTGTGGGGCGCGCCCTCGTCGGCGCGGTCGCCGTCGAGTTCCTCGCCAGTCTCGACGGGCTGGGAACGTTCATTCTCAACAACGCGCACTCGTTCCAGCAGAACACGGCCTTCGTCGGGGTACTGGTGCTGGCGGCGTTCGGCGTCCTCGCACGAGTGGGCACCCAGACTGCGCTCCACCGGCTCGCCCCATGGCATTTGCACGTCAACCGATAACGGCGGTGGCAGGGACATACGGCGAAGCCCGATCAGGGGCTGCATTGCCGGTGCTGGATCTCGTCGGTTGCGCGGCGAAGCCCCAGCCGCGCATAGATCGTCAGCCTGAGAGCGTGCGCACGAGCCAATCCGCGACGATGCGGGCGACCGCCTCCTCCCGGCCCACGTAGAAGTGGTCGCAGTCTTCAATGATCGCCACCTCGCACGGACCTCCCGCCACCTCATGGAACCGTTCAGCAGGATAGACCTCTGGCGACTCGTGGTCGCCGCGCACGAACAACGACGGACAGCCAATGCGCGACGCGTTCTGAACGGTGTCAGGGCAATTGAGCATCCGATCGACGTAACTCTCCGCGCTGATGACGTACCACCAGCCTGGGACCATCAGCAGCACGCGCCCATGTCCGGCTTCGACGAGTCTGTGAGCGTGTTCCAGCGTCTCCTCCGACTGCTCCCGGGCCAGGAACTGCGAGCCCTTGCCGGTATACCGCCTCGCGTCCCGACCGCCCCCATGCGCCGACAGCAGGACCAGAGCGCGCGTCTCTGGGTGATCAGCGGCAAACTGCGCCCCCAGCATGCCGCCGTTGCTATGAGCGATGACTACGGGTTGCGGGAATCCCTGCTGTGCCAGCCACAAAGCCGCTCGATCGTTGTCCGCCATCCCCTCTGCCGCAGTCTGGAAGGCTCCTCCTTCCGGCGCCCGGCTGTCCCGGGTCCCCAAGATGTCGTGCCCCCGCCGGTTGAAGGCCAGACAAGAATAGCCCAGCGCCGTTAAGTAGGGCGGGAGGAAGCGGGGGGCACCGACGTAGAAGTTCATGGTGTTGCCGTGCATCAGCAACACGCCGCCAGATGCGTTCGCACTGTCGGGCGTGTAGTACGCGCCGTCGATCGGCGTGGTGTCCGTCGTGATCGTGATCAACTCTGTACGCATTCAGCTTCCTCTCCTCGTTGATCCCCGTCGTTTCGTGCCGGTGGCGCTTCGAGGTGGCTGGAGGCGTGGCGTTCGCTGGCGGCGCTTTCGATCCGCGCGTGGAATCGGTTCATGGCTTCGGCGAATGGTCCGGGTTCCTCCAGGTACGCGAGGTGGCCCGGACCGGTCAGCCGGATGATGTCACTGTGTAGCTCACGAGCGAACTCCCGCGCCATTGCTTCGGTCACTCGGATGTCCTGGCTGGCATGGATTACACCAGCCGGCGCCCCTGAGTGGGGCCAGGCCGCCAGCCGCCAGGTAAGCGCCGAACCGAGGGCTTCCACAATGGCCTTGGGCCTGACTGCAGACATAGTCACGGTGAGCTGGCTACGTATGTTGTCCTTACCCGGGCTTAAAACCTCATCGAGGTAGCCCTCAACGAAGGCGTCGATGCCCAGTGTGGTCAGGGCCGCCTCGGTGGCTCGCAGCCGCTCGCTCCCGCTGGTGCCGCGGGCCGGCACGAACCCGGCGACCAACACGGACAGGACACGCGTTGGCTCGGCGAGCGCCGCAGAGAGAGCGACGGCTGAACCGAGGCCTGAGCCAACGAGGTGGGCAGCGGAACCGTGGGCGACTTGGGCCAAGGCACGGAGCGTGTCGTTCACAGCTCCGGCAAAGGAGAAGTCTTCGTTCCGTCGCGCTCCATGTCCGGGCAGTTCGACCGGCACGAGCAGCCGACCTGGGATGGCGGCGACGACGCCGGCCCAGCTGGAGGCATCAGCCATCAGGGTGGGCACGAGCACGGCCGGCCGTTGGGCGTTCATGGCTACTCCTGTTTCTGTCCGGATGTCTGACCGGCAGCGGGCGGTACAGCCCGTTGCCCGCTCAGCAGTCCCCGATCAGGCTTGCGGACAACCTTCTCGGCTGATCGCGTGTGTCATGCAAGTCCTGCACTGCACTGCTGTCAGCGTCGGTCCAGCTACCACCTCACGGCAGGTGATGGATCTCACCTGTCTCAGCTGGCCTGACTCGGCTGGACCTGGCCGTCGAGTGTGTCGGGTTCAAGACCGAGTTCGCGCAGTATCTCGTCTGTGTGCTCTCCCAGCCCGGGTACTCGTGTGCTACCCCGCGGGTCGGGGGCTGTATGGAATGGCGATGTCACGACCTCCACTTCCTCGCCGTCGGAGAGCGTGGTCGGTGACCAGCGGCCCGCCCCCACGGCCTGAGGGTGATCGACGACGTCGACGACCTGGTTCAGGCGAGCATGGGGGACGTCGGCAGCTTCCAGTCGCTCGGTAACCAAGGCGAGCGGCATCACGGAGAGGGACTTCTGGACCGCGGCTTCCACGCGGGCGCGGTTGCTAAGTCGCCCCGCGTTGGTGGATAGCACGGGATCAGCGAGCAGTGCAGTGTCCCTTAGCACACCCGCACACAGGCGACGCCACTGACCGTCGGTCTGCACCGCGAGCAGGATTTCGTCGCCGTCGCCGGTGGAGTAGGGGCCGTATGGGACGATGCTGGCATGCCTTAGGCCGGCCGGCTCCGGGGTCCGGCCGGTGTACTTCTGCGTGAGCAGGGAGGGACTCATCCATTCCAGGAGCACTTCGAACAAGGAGATATCGAGGCGCTGACCGTGTCCCGTCCGGAATCGCTCCAGCAGCGCGGCGTTGATGGCAGCAAGCGCGTAGCTCCCGGCCGCTAGGTCGGCCAATGACACACCGGGCTTGGCCCGCTGTTGAGGAGTGCCGGTGACCGCGATTGTGCCCGCCTCGCCTTGCACTAGCAGGTCGTAGGCCTTGCGGCCCGCGTAGGGCCCAGATGTTCCGTAGCCAGACAGGTGGCAGCGGACGAGGCGAGGGTTGAGCTCGACCAGTTCCGCGTCGTCGACGATGCGCTCCAGTGCACCTGGCGCCAAGTTGCACACGAGCACGTCCGCGGTCCTCAACAGTTCGAGGAGAACTCGCCGACCATCGCATGACTTTAGGTCTAACGCGATGCTGCGCTTTCCCCGGTTGAGCCAGACGAAGTGACTTGAGTGGCCGCGGACGAAGTCGTCGTAGTCGCGGGCGAAGTCGCCATGCAGCGGTCTCTCGACCTTGATAACGTCAGCTCCCAGATCGGCGAGGTGACGTGTGCACAAGGGCGCTGCTACTGCCTGCTCGATGGCGATGACCCGGATGCCGGCAAGAGTTCGCCTCATGGCTTGGTCGATGCTCCGAAACGCAGCACGGTGCCCGCGGCAGGCTGGACGTAGTGAGGGTCGTCGGCGAGGTGGGCGTGCGTGCGTAGACCGCTGCAGTGCATCGGCATGACGGTGCGCACATCGAGTTCTCGAAAGGCGGCCGCCGTCAAGCCCACGTTTTCCGTCGGCGTCGTGGGGAAGCCGAGGTGGAAGCCACCCATCACCGCACGGACAGGCTTCGGGCCACAGATCGCTTGCGCCTGCTTGATGGTGTTGATAACGCCCGCGTGAGCGCATCCCGTTAGCACGACCAGTCCTTCCCCCTTGACGTCGATAACCAGGCCCATCTCGTCCATGACCTCGTCCCGTCGAACCTGGCCGCTCTCAGAGACCTGGTACATGCCCGGCGCTCCGACTTGGAACGGGGGCGCCGACGCCTCGAATGGCACTTTGCGAGGGATCTCGCCAGTTGTGTGAACGCCCAGGCCAAGGTCGAGTGAGTCGCGGGTGAGGACGAGAGCACCGCCGGACGCCTCGATCTGGGCGAAGGTGAACGCCGAGTTGTAGACGGTGGACATCCGGCCATCAGCCAGCATGACGTAGCGAGGAAGCTCCGCGTCATGATGGGTGGCGACCGGGACCTGTCGACCCGCAAGCTCAAGGAAGCGGTGTATGCCCCCAAAGTGATCCGGATGGCCGTGGCTGATCACAATATGGTCGATGCGGCCTGGGTCCACCCCGAGCACCTTCATGTTGTGCCTGAGAACCTTGCCGGTGAGGCCGACGTCAAATAGCACCCGCAAGGTGTGGCGGCCCTTCGTCGCCTCCACCAGAAGGCTCAGCCCATTCTCGGCCTGCGGTGGGATCAACTTGTGGTCGAAGTGCTCGATGAGCCCGTAGCGGCTGACGCAATGGTGGTCGTCACCGCCTAGCGGACTCGCCTGGTCGGGGAGCAGCATGTCAACCCAGTTTTCTACCAGGACGGTGATGGTGACGCTGTCGGCCTCGAACATGACATTTCCCTTCGCAAGGCATGGCTTGAAACAGGTACCTGGGCCCCACCCTTGACTGGCGTGCTGGCAACCGTATATTAGCCGGTATGAGAATGCATTATCAACCAGAGTATGCCAGACTGTAGTCGTGAAGGGCAGCCCGCGCTCCTACCTCTACGTGCCGGCGGACCGGCCACGGTTCCTGCGGCGCGCCTTCGACGCCGACGCCGACGCGGTCATTCTCGACCTGGAGGATGCCGTGGCAGCCAGCCGCAAGGATGCGGCCCGCGAGGCCGCCCTGTCGGCGCTTTCACATCGCCCTGATGGGATCGAGGTGTGGGTTCGGCTGAACTCGGGTCGCCGCGGCCTGGAGGACGCGACGGCAATACTGTCCGGGGCGGGAGCAGACGGTGTCTGGATGCCCAAGGCCCAGAGCGGGCAGCACTTTGACGAACTGACAGCGTTGATCACGCAGATGGCGCCCGCGACCGCTCTCGGTCTCTTAGTTGAAAGTGCGAGCGGCCTCTTGGGGCTCGGCGCGATGACTGAGCACGAGGCTGTGGGGCGTTTGCAGATCGGCGAGGTCGATCTCCGTGCGGACCTCTCGATGCCGACGGCCGTGGACGACTTTGAGAGATTGGCCATGGCCCGCGGCTGGCTGATCATGCACGCCGCGGCTGCACATCTGCCTCCTCCCGTTGCACCAGTTTCCGTCGATGTCTCCGACCTGGCGAAGTTCCGCGCGACGAGCCGGCGGCTGAAGGAAATGGGATTCGGGGGGCGCGCCTGCATCCACCCGTCGCAGGTGGCGGTTGCCAACGAGACCTTCGGTGTCGGGTCGGAGGAGCTAGCGGCTGCGCACGCACTCATCGACGAGTTCAATCGGCGCGCGGAAGAGGGAGAAGGAGCTTTTCGCGACACCGCCGGTGCCATGGTCGACGAGGCGACGGTGCGCCGAGCCCGCATGCTGACCGGGAGGATGGCTGGAGACGGGTGACGAGGACCGTCGCTCGCTTGGCCAAACCCGTTGCCAGCGACGCCCGCGACACGATACCTCGACGAAGGTCGCCACGGTGCCAGCCTGGGAGGTGCTCACGCGCGCGAATTGACGATCAACTTTGACTCGATCTCGACCCACACCATCGATTGAGATAATGGATAGGACAGCAATGACAGAACTCGATATTCAACACAGCGAAGTTCGCGACGGAATGCAGATCGATTGGCAGGTGCCGATCGCGGCTGACGACGGGGCGGTACTAAGAGCCGACGTCTACCGCCCGGTCGGCGAGGGATCATTCCCGGTCATACTGTCCTATGGCCCGTACGCGAAGGGGCTGGCCTTCCAGGACGGTTACCCGATGCAGTGGGAGCAGATGGTCACCGATCGTCCCGATGTCGCTGCGGGATCGACGAACAAGTACCAGAGCTGGGAGCTCGTCGATCCGGAGAAATGGGTGCCGTTCGGATATGCCTGCGTGCGCGTTGATTCCCGCGGCACCGGATGGTCGCCTGGCTACGTCGACGTCTGGGGTCCGCGGGAATCGCGGGATCTTTACGACTGCGTCGAATGGTCCGGCCAGCAGCCGTGGAGCTCGGGCAAGGTCGGTATCAATGGGATCTCGTACTACGCGATCAACCAATGGCAGGTGGCTGCGGTGCACCACCCCCCGCATCTGTCCGCGATCATTCCGTGGGAAGGCGCAGCGGATTTCTACCGCGACGTCACCCATCACGGCGGCATCCTGTCGGAGTTCTGCGGTAACTGGTATGCCCGTCAGGTCAAGAGCGTCCAGTACGGTTTGGGGACGAAGGCACCCAAGAACCCGAACACCGGTGAATCCGTGGCCGGTCCGATCGAACTGGAGGAGGCCGAACTTGCGGCTAACCGCCAGGATCTGGGAGCGGAGGTCCTGGCTCGGGAACTCGATGGGCCTTGGTACCGCGACCGGTCCGCGGACTTCAGCCAGATCGAGGTACCTCTGCTGTCCGCAGCCAACTGGGGTGGTCAGGGCCTGCATCCGCGTGGCAATTTTGAAGGGTTCACCCAGTCGGCCTCGTCACAGAAGTGGCTGGAGGTGCACGGGCTTAATCACTGGACGCACTTCTACTCCGACTATGGCGTCGGCTTGCAGCGGAGGTTCTTCGACCGGTTCCTCAAGGGGGAGCAGGAGCGGTGGCCAGATTCACCTCGGGTGCGGTTGAACATCCGCCGACCGGGGGAGAGCTTCACGATGCGAGAGGAGCAAGAGTGGCCTTTGGCCCGCACCCGGTGGACGAAATTCTACCTGGACGCGGCTAATCAACGCCTCACCGAAAAGGTCTCGGACGCGGCATCCGTCGACTACCAGGGTCTCGGCGACGGAGTGACGTTCGAGATGGGGACACTCGAACACGATCTCGAGATAACTGGCCCCGTCGCCGCCAAGCTGTTCGCCGCCTCTGAAACTGTTGATGCGGACTTCTTTCTGGTGTTGCGGGTGTTCGATCCTGCAGGCAAGGAAGTCACGTTTACTGGCGCGCTGGACCCGAACACGCCGATCGCGCAGGGCTGGCTTCGCGCGTCGCATCGCAAACTGGACCCGGTCAAGAGCCTGGCATACCGGCCGTGGCATACACACGATGAGAAGCAGCCTCTAGAGCCTGGCACCGTCTATGAGCTGGACGTCGAGATCTGGCCAACTAGCATCGTCATCCCGGCCGGATACCGGTTGGCTCTGACGGTGCGCGGCAAGGATTATGAGTACCGCGGGGAACTGACCGACTTCGCCAAGAATTTCTACTACGCCAACGGTGGCGTGGGGCCGTTCACGCACGCCGACCCGGTGGATCGGCCGGCAGAGATCTTCGGCGGCTCGGTGTCGCTGCACACCGGAGGCGACCAGGCTTCTTACGTGTTGCTACCCATCATCGAGGCCTAATTCCGGTGCGGGTTCTTGCTACTGAACCGGATACCGAGAGCCCGCATGGTGAACCCACATCGACTAATGCGTGATCGGCAGGGCGCCTGGCGTCGGCTCGCGACCTCGTCGCCGCCGGCGATCGGTCACGTGGTCACCGCGCACCTAGAGATGGGCGCAGGTCGCACGCTGCTGAAGGGCTGGCGCACCATCCGAGCACGGCCGGCAACGGCACTATGAACAACATCGGCGTCCACGGCTACGACCTGCTGGGCTATCTGCTCGGCGCCGAGGTCTGTGGTGTCTCGGCGATGGTGTCGTCCGAACCTGGCTTCGAGCTTGACACGACCGGCGTTGTCATTGCTCCGGTTCGACTCTGGGGCGATCGCCAGTGTGCAGGTGAACCAGACCATTCCCGGGCACCGTCCGGACATGGTCATTTACGGCAGCGCTGGCCGTGTCGTGCTCAGTAACATCACCCGACCCGACCTGCACGGAACGTTGTCGGTGATCCGCGGCGACCGGCCAGAGGCCATCAGCCCGTGTCGAGTGATGACGCCTACCGTCTGTTGGTGTCCGAGTTCGTCGAGGCGGTGCTGGCTGATCGACAGCCGAGCCCCTGCGCGGACGATCTGACGAGTGTGCGGGTGACGCAGGCGTTGAATCAGTCAATCCGCGAAGGACGAACGATTCGAGTCACCTCATGACCCAGCACGTCGCGGTGGGCCCACTGCTCGCGGTGGCTGACGAAGAGACTTTCACGGGGTGGACCGGTGATCGCGGTAACCCGCTCGCCAATCCATTCGGCGCCCGTGCCCGGCGACTTCCGCTAACCGTAGAACGTATTACTGCGGGCCATCAATGGTCGCTGAGATGACCCTGCCTGGAAAGGACAAACGAACGATGAGCCAACTCACGGGCCCGTCCATCGACATCCACGCGCACGTTGGCACCCCAGCCTGCAACGAGCTGGTCGAGGGACTGTTCTCGCCCAGGATGGATCCCTTCACTTTCTACGGGGGCGCGGAGACCGTCGAGTACAACACGGCTCACTTCGCCGGCGTCGGTCCGAAGCTTGTTGATCCGGATCTGCGGCTGGCGGAAATGGACCAGATGGGGATCGACATCCAGGCCCTGTCCGTTGCGCCACCGCAGTTCTACTACTGGGCCGACCCAGAACTTGGCCGCCGGTTGGCGCGGATGCAGAATGAGCACCTGGCCGACCTGGTCGCCGGGCATCCTGACCGGTTTGTGGGTCTGGCCACCGTGCCGCTACAGGATGTGGCCGCGTCGGTAGCCGAGCTCGAGTATGGGGTCACCGAACTCAGGTTCCGTGGCGCGGAGATCTGCACTAACGTCAACGGGTTGGACCTGGACGATCGGAGGTTCCGGCCGTTCTTCGCCAAGGCCGCCGAACTCGACGTGCTCGTGCTGCTGCACCCACACGGTTTCACCCAAGGTGATCGACTGATGGATTACTACCTCAGCAACGTCATCGGTAACCCGCTGGACTCCACCGTTGCCCTAGCCCGGATCATCCACGGTGGCGTCCTGGAGGAGTTTCCAAGTCTCAAGCTGTGTCTCGTACACGGCGGCGGCTACCTGCCGTTCTACTCCTCCCGGATGGATCACGCCTACCACGAACGTCCAGAAGGCGGCCACCACATCGCCCGCCCGCCGAGCAACTACCTCGCGCAGATCTACGTGGACAGCGTGGTCTACGACGCCCCGCATCTGAAGTTTCTGATTGAGCAGATGGGCGCCGACCATGTGGTGCTCGGTACCGATTACCCGTATGACATGGGGCATTACGATCCGGTGGGGCAGCTCGACTCAGTAGAAGGCCTGACGGACGAGCAGCGCTATCAGGTGCGTAGCGGCACGGCCGCGTGGTTACTCAAGATCACCTGAGCCGGAGGGGCTGAGCCGGGATCGGGTAACGCCAGGCGTTGAACTGGCCAGCACCACCGCAGCCATCGTGGAAACCTTGGAAGTGCGACCGATTGCAGGGGTTACACCGCGAGCGCGGCATCCGGATCCGGGTCCAGCCCGGCTTGGATGACCGCGGCGATGGCGCAGGCCTCGTCCACGTCCGAGGTGTCTCCACTGACCCCGACCGCGCCGATCAGTACGCCGTCGCTGCGGATTAGCACGCCCCCTGGCGCCGGCGCGATTCGGCCTTCGGAGGCCACCGAGAGCGCGCTGAAAAAGTTTGGCGCTAGTTCGGCGCGGCGGCCGAGTTCGCGTGAGCTCAGCCCCATGCCCAACGCCCCCCATGCCTTGGCGATAGCGATCTGGGGTCGCAGAATGCCAGAGTTGTCCTCACGGTGCAACACGACGAGGTGACCGCCAGTGTCCAAGACGGCGACCGTGAGCGGGGCCGCCCTCAGTTCCCGAGCGCGCTCTATGGTCGCCGTGGTTATCTGCTTGGCCTGCTCAAGGGTGATCATGGGTTTTTTCCTCTGCAGCGGCGTCGAGGTGATCGGTCTTCATAAGACACAGCAGAGCCGCCGCATCGGCGTCGGCGAGGCCCTGAGCCACGGCACGATCGTAAAGGCGCACAGTCGCGTCCAGCAGTGGGGTTGGCAGGTCCAGGCTCTGCGCGTACTCGCGGACGATGCTGACGTCCTTCACGAACATCGACACCTTCGCGGTAGCCGGCAGGTACTGCTCATCGATCATTAACTTGCCCCGCTTGTCGAATATCACCGAGCCACCGGCGCCGTCGCGGATCGTGTCCCAGAGCTGCTGCGGGTCCAGCCCCGCCCTCATCCCGAGCGCGAAGGCCTCGGCGGTCGAGACATTATGAATGGCTACCAAGAGGTTGGCGACGTACTTCATCGTCGAACCCTGCCCGAACGCGCCGACATAGACGACCCGGCGCGAGAAGATCTCCAGGACGTTTCGCACTGATTCGAAGGAATTTTCGTCGCCACTTCCGTACACCACCACATCGCGGGTGAGCGCCTGTGCCCCCGTCCCGCTGAGCGGGCAGTCGAGCAAGATAGCGCCGACTTTGGCGAGTATCTCTTTACATGAGATCTTTACGTCCATCGGCAGGGTGGAGGTCTCGACCACGATCAGCTCGGAGAGGGCATTCTTGGCCAGCTCTCGGCAAACTTGCTCGGCGGCCGAACAGCTGGGCAGTGAGGTGATCACGAGGGACACCCGCTGTGCAACGTCCCGGGCGGATTCAAGATGTTGGCCACCCGCGTCGGTGAATACTGAGGCCCGCTCGACGGATGGGTCATAACCCAGCACACCGAAACCGGCCGCCATCAGATGCGCAGACATCGCCGAGCCCATGATGCCCAGGCCGATCATTCCTACGTCCACCACGTGAACTCCCTATGACGTGAGCATGCTTTGAGGGCCTCGGGAGGGCCGTACCTTCCCGAGTGTTCGTCTCCCCGGGTGTTCGTCTCCCGAGTGTTCGTCTCCCGAGTGTTCGTCTGAGGTCAGATCAGGCGAGGCTTGCGCTGGAACGGGGGTCGGGAGAGTACCGCCGATGCTGACGGTAGCCAACACTAACGAGGGAGTGCCCGGGAGGTGGCTCGAGGGTTCCGTGCCGGATGAGGTCGTCCCGCGATGGCGCCAGGCGCACGGTCGTCGCGGCGTTGAGGGCCGAGGTCGCCGCGTACATCGAGGGCCAGGCCGACCAGCTCGACACGCCGGCCGAGCCTCGCCGCAACGGCGGCGCGGCCGACCCGACTCCGTAGGCGTCCGATCGAGCCCGCCGTCCGACACGCCTTGCTCGGGGCGCCGCCGAGTGAAGCGCCCCGGGTTTGTTAGACGGTTGGTTGTGCCGCGAGCTGCTGCTCGGTGACGGTACTACTCGGCCTCGACCTGTGCCGGTGTGCGGTAGGAGAGCGAGGAATGCAGCCTGGTGTTGTTGAACCAGTCGACCCAGCCGAGGCTGGCCGCCACCTCGACGACGTGGCCACCACCAGCCAGGTCTGCCAAGCCGCCGGCAAGGACCTTGCCGGTTACCCCAGGCCCACGGCCTAGAGCGCTGGTCACCTACCAGCCGGCGGACCGGTTCTGGACCTTTTCCAGTCATCGAGGCCGCCATCTTCCTCATCCTGGCCGCACTACTCCTTACCGTCACGGTGCAGTGGGTGCGACGCCGCATCCGCTGACCTCGAGTGTCGTATACGGAACATCTAGCGGCGTGTCGGCGTGGGCTCGTCAGCCCCCCAGCTTAACGCCACCCGTGCAGCAGCATCAATCGAGCGGCGCCCTCAGGACCCACCTCCCCGCCCACTGACGTGTTACCCATCCCCACAGCCAACAGTGTCCCGAGGTTGATCGCGCTAGGAGGACCGTCCGGATTCGTCACAGCCGGTATTCCGGGCGGGAAACTCAAGCGCACATTCATCGTGGCAAGCCAGGCCGTCGCACATGTAAGGGACGCAAACACGCAGGCCAGCGCCCTCGTCGCCGGTTGCAGGGTAGGGAAGCTCGACGAACCGCCGGACCCCAGCCGGGGAGGTCAGCCGGGAAGGTCAGCCGGGGAGGTCAGCCGGACGCACGGTAAGCCGCCCCGCCCGCCTGTCCCGCACTCTCGGCTTCCAGCGCCAGGCGGTGGTATCGATGACGGTTGTCCCAGGTCCATCTGATGATGTTCTCCTCGGGATCCCAGCGGATGAAGTTCCGCAACCGTTCCCGGTTGCCGTTCCACAGTGTTTGTCTGGTGACTGCTCGACGGACCGTTCTGCGGATGACCCTTGCCATGGTGATCGGAACTGGTAGGTCGATGACCACCACGAGATGGGCACGTTCGGCGACCACCCCGTCCAGCGCACTGCGGTAGTTGCCGTCCACCACCCAGCCGGTCCGGTCGACGAGCTGGGTGACGGCTGCCCTGAACGCCTCCGGCTCGGTCGGCGTCCAGTCGGGTGCGTGGTACAACGCGTCGAGTTCCAGATGGATGACGCCGGGGCCGGCGGCGATCTTCCGGGCCAGCGTCGTCTTGCCGACGCCGGACGAGCCGGTGATCCAGATGCGTTGCGGAAGCACCCGAGAACCTGAGGCGGAAGAACCCGCGCACCGGCGCGGTTGAACAGCACTGTGAGACAGACCAGCAGACAGCCGCACGATGCGCCCGTCGCCGGCGTCACCCCAGCCAGCGACCGGATGGCCGACCAGATCACCGCGGGGCCGCAGGGCTCGGCGCCGGTGCCGATGTCCATCCTGGAGTTGGCCGGGGTCGGTGTCGGCAGCACACCGGCAGCGGCGCTGGCCGACACCACCGCCCTGGCCCGTGCGGCCGAACGCTGGGGCTACCACCGATTCTGGGTCGCCGAACATCACGGCCTGCCGGCCGTCGCGTCCGCGGCGCCGCCGGTTCTGATTGCGCACCTAGCGGCGCACACTTCACGGTTGCGGCTCGGCTCAGGTGGCGTCATGCTGCCCAATCACGCGCCCCTGGTGGTAGCCGAGCAGTTCGGCACCCTGGCAGCGCTGCATCCGGGACGGATCGACCTGGGTCTTGGACGCGCCCCCGGCACCGATCAGCTCACCACCTTCGCTCTGCGACGGCGGTCCGGGAACGCCGACCCGGACGACTTCCCCGAGCGCCTGGCCGAGCTTCGGCACTTCCTGCGGCGTGACTTCCCTGCCGGCCACCCGTTCGCGGCGATCAGCGCCACCCCAATGTCCGATATCCCGGTCTGGCTGCTCGGCTCCTCGGATTTCTCCGCTCGGCTCGCCGCCCGGCTCGGCCTGCCGTTCGCCTTCGCCCACCACTTCGCCGGCGCGGGCGGCAACACCGGAATCGCGCTGGACATCTACCGTTCGGAGTTCACACCGTCCGACGTGCTGCAGGAGCCATGGTCGATGATCGGCGTCACAGCCCTGGCGGCCGACACCGATGCCGAAGCCAGGTACCAGGCGCGGGCCGGCGCGCTGTCGATGCTGCTGCTGCGATCCGGCAGGCTGCAGCAGACCCCGACCCCTGAGCAGGCCGCCGAGTACCCGTACACCCAGTCCGAACTCGACTTGATTGCGGCGATCGGCAGCACCGAGGTGGTGGGCACGCCCGATGCCGTTGCGGACGGCATCCACCAGTTGGTCAAGGACTTCGGCGTCGACGAGGTGATGATCACCACCCGGGTTCACAGCGCGGCCACTCGACTGCGCTCGTTCGAGCTCATCGCCGGCCAATGGACGTGAAACCATCGGGGTGTGACCGGCGTCCAACCGGCGCACCACACACCGAGGTCCGGGGCTCCTCCCGCGGCCGACGATCAGGGAGTCAGACGTCATGAAGATGCGTATCGCCGTGGCGGCCCTCGCGGCCATGGTCACCCTCTCGCTCACCGCCTGCGGGAGCCAGACCAAGGGAACGGCCGTCCCCGGCCTGGGTGGCGGACTGGGTGCACCATCTGTCGCCACCGCGCCAGGCACCGGCAACGGCGGCGGCACCGAAGGAACAGGCACCGACGGAGCGACCACGGACGGGACAACGGCCGACGGAACCACCGCGGACGGAACGACCACGGACGGAACAACGGCCGACGGACCAGCCACCGATCAATCCAGTCGTTCGGCCTTGCCGGGCATGCCGGCCGGCTGCCAGGAACTGGCCAACCTGGCGCAGGACTTCACCAGCAAGATCCTGCAGAAGGCGATGAACGGGGGCGTGACGCAGGCCGACGTGGACGCCGTCTTCTCCGACGCCAATATGGCCAAACTGCCGGACTCGGTGAAGGGCGACGCCGCCACTCTCAAGGATCTGTCACAGCAGATGGTCGGCAAGCAGGTCACCGAATTGACGGACATCCTGCCGAAGGTGCAGACCACCTTCCAGTCGATCGCCGGCAAGGTCACCAAGGCGTGCGGCGGCTGACATCTCGGCTACGAAGACGGCGCGGACCCGGTGGGCCCGCGCCGTCTCTGTCTCCATGAATGCCCGGTCTCTACAAATGTGCCGGTCTCTACGCAGGTGCCCGGTCCCCACGGAGGTGGCCGGAGCCGGCCGGTCAAGCGGATTTCTCCCGCGGCGCCCGCTTGGGCGGCCGGGGGACGATCGTGGGCAGAACGTTCTCCCGCACCGTCTTGTCCGTCACCACCACCCGTTCTACGTCGTCGCGGCCGGGTACCTCGTACATTGCCTGGAGCAGGACTTCCTCCATGATGGCGCGCAGGCCGCGGGCGCCGGTGCCGCGCAGTATCGCCTCGTCGGCGATTGCCTCCAGGGAGTCGGTTTCGAACTCGAGCTTCACTCCGTCCATCTCGAACATCCGCTGGTACTGCTTGGTCAGCGCATCGCGCGGATCGGTGAGGATCGAGATCAGCGATTCCTTGTCCAGGTGGGTCACCGATGCGACCACCGGCAGCCGGCCGATGAACTCCGGAATCAGCCCGAACTTGATCAGATCCTCCGGCATCACATCGGAGAAGATGTCCGATGCGTCGATGTCGTACTTGCTGCGCACCTCGCCGGTGAAGCCGAGGCCGCGCTTACCGACCCGCTCGCCGATGATCTTCTCCAACCCGGCGAAGGCGCCGGCCACGATGAACAGCACGTTCGTGGTGTCGATCTGGATGAATTCCTGGTGCGGGTGCTTGCGACCGCCCTGCGGCGGGACGGATGCCTGGGTTCCCTCGAGGATCTTCAGCAGAGCCTGTTGGACGCCCTCGCCGGAGACGTCCCTGGTGATCGAGGGATTCTCGGACTTGCGGGCGATCTTGTCGACTTCGTCGATGTAGACGATGCCGGTCTCGGCCCGCTTCACGTCGTAGTCGGCGGCCTGGATGAGTTTGAGCAGGATGTTCTCGACGTCCTCGCCGACGTAACCGGCCTCGGTGAGCGCGGTGGCATCGGCGATCGCGAACGGGACGTTGAGCATCTTCGCCAGGGTCTGCGCAAGATAGGTCTTGCCGCAGCCGGTGGGCCCGAGCATCAGGATGTTCGACTTCGCGAGTTCCACCGGCTCCGGCCCGCGATCAGGGCCGGCCTGGATGCGCTTGTAGTGGTTGTACACGGCGACGGCCAGTGCCTTCTTGGCGGCATCCTGCCCGATGACGTACTGATCCAGGTATTCCCGGATGGCCACCGGCTTGGGGAGCTCGTCCATGTTGACATCGTTGGTCTCGGCGAGTTCCTCTTCGATGATCTCGTTGCAGAGGTCGATGCACTCGTCGCAGATGTACACGCCAGGACCGGCGATGAGCTTGCGCACCTGCTTCTGGCTCTTCCCACAGAAAGAGCACTTCAGCAGGTCTCCCCCGTCACCGATGCGTGCCATGGGCCCTCTCGATCAATGGTCGTTGAGCTGCGGCTGCCGGTTCCGCAGTGGCACCGGGGAGTGGAGCGACCCGGGTCACCATCGGTCCGACCGTAACTGATGCGGCCCTGTCCCGACCGGATTGCCGGCCACGACACGAACGGCGACCAGCGCACCCGATTACGCGGCCCATGACGATGTACGGAGCGTCGGCGCCGTCATCTGCGCCCCGGTCCGATCCCCAGCCTATATCGGTCGGATCGGTCGACGGCGGAACAATTTCGGTGACCGCCCGCAGCGGTCGGTCAGACGTCGATCTTGCGGTACGGCAGGACATCATCGATGAGACCGTAGACCTTCGCCTCGTCGGCCGTGAGGATCTTGTCCCGGTCGATGTCCAGGCGCACCTCTTCCACCGTCTTCGCCGAGTGCCGGGACAGCAGCAGCTCCAAGGTCTCCCGCATCCGCTGGATCTCCTTGGCCTGGATCGCCAGATCCGATACCTGTCCGTAGACGCCCTCGGTGGTCGGCTGGTGGATCAGGATGCGGGAATTCGGCAGCGCCATCCGCTTACCGGGAGTACCGGCGGCCAGCAGCACCGCTGCGGCCGATGCGGCCTGCCCGAGACAGACGGTCCGGACGTGCGGGCGGACGAACTGCATGGTGTCATAGATCGCCGTCATCGACGTGAACGAACCACCGGGAGAGTTGATGTACATGATGATCTCGCGGTCCGGGTCGTTCGACTCCAGCGTGAGCAGCTGGGCCATCACGTCGTTCGCGGACGCATCGTCGATCTGCACCCCGAGGAAGATGATCCGCTCCTCGAAGAGCTTGTTGTAGGGGTTCGACTCCTTGACGCCGTAGCTGGTCCGCTCGACGAAGGACGGGAGGATGTACCGCGCCTGCGGCCCCCGCACTGCGAAGCCGCCGGCGGCGTCGTGGGGGTAGTGGGAGTTCATGGGGTGATCAGTGACCTTTCCGGATCCGTACTTCGTTCAGTTCTCGGCCGGCGCTTCGGACGCCCTGCTGACCACCCGGTCGATGAACCCGTACTCCAGCGCCTCGTGCGCGGTGAACCACCGGTCCCGATCGGAGTCGGTGATGATCCGCTCCACCGGCTGGCCGGTGTGCTGGGCGATGAGTTCGGCCATCTCGTTCTTCGAGCTGGTCAACATGTCGGCCTGGATCGCGATGTCGGCAGCCGTACCACCGACACCGGCGCTCGGCTGATGCATCAGGATGCGTGCGTGTGGGAGCGCCGCCCGCTTGCCCGGAGCTCCCGCGGTGAGAAGGAACTGCCCCATCGAGGCGGCCAGACCCATCGCCGTGGTGGCCACATCCGGCTCGATCAACATCATCGTGTCGTAGATCGCCATGCCGGCGGTGACGCTGCCCCCAGGAGAATTGATGTAGAAGGTGATGTCCTTCTGCGGATCCTCGGCCGCCAGCAACAGCAACTGGCTGACGATCTCGTTGGCGTTGGAGTCCTTCACCTCAGACCCCAGCAGGATGATGCGCTCGCGCAGCAACCGCTCCGACACCGAGTCGGACAGGTTGAGTCCGGGAGTTGCGCGCATGATCGCCGGCACGATGCCGTGGACGGCCGCTGCCGCAGTGCTGGTGGCTGCGGGGGAATGACGGTCGGTCACTGCTTCTCCTCCAGATTTCGGTGCTGCGCTTGCGACTGCAGTGCTTGCCCTGTTGACTGCTTGGCCTTCGACACTAACGACGGGCACCGACCCACCATGCCCGGATGACGCGGTGTTCGCTCACGGCGTGAGCGAGCGATCGACCGATCAGGCCCTGGCGTCGGAGTCCGTTTCGGTGCTGTCGGCGGGCCTTTCGGTGGCGTCGACGAAGATCGGCCCATCGACGGCCGCGGCCACCCGGTCGACGGCAGCGGAAACTGCCGCGTCTCTTTCAGCATCGGTGTCATCGTCGTCGTCATCGTCTTCATCGTCGTCATCGTCGTCATCGTCGTCATCGACGTCATTGACGTCATCGGCCTTGTCGGCCTCGTCGGCGGCGTCCTCGTCCTGGTCAACGGTCTCGACACCGAACAGCTCGTCGATGTCCAGGGTGTTGCCCGAGGCATCGGTGATGGTTGCCTTGCCGACCGCGATGGCCAGCGCCTTGCCGCGCCGGACGTCGGCGAAGATCGACCCCAGTTGCCCGCCTTCCTGCAGCCGCTTGAAGTACTCGTCGGGCGAGGCGCCGAAGCGCTGGGCGTTGTACAGCAGCCGCTCTGTGAACTCCTCTTGGCTGACGCCCAGGCCCTCGGCATCGGCGAGCGCATCCAGCAACAGCTGAGTACGCACCGCCTCCTCGGCGGAGCCGCGGAGTTCGGCGTCGAACTCCTCCCTGGTCTTTCCTTCGGATTCGATGTGCGCGGTCAGTGCCTCCTCGTTGTGGTCGAAGGCGTGTACGGCATCGTGCGCGCGCACCTGCACCTCGGCGTTGACCACGCCCTCCGGGACCGGGATGTCCGTCATCGCCAGCAGCGCCTCGAGCACCTTGTCCCGTGCCTGGGCGCCCTGCGAGAGTTTCTTGACCCGGCGGATCCGATCGACAAGGTCGGCGCGCATCTGCTCGGCGCTGTCGAACTCGCTCGCCAGCTGGGCGAACTGGTCGTCCACATCGGGCAGCACCCGGTCGGAGACCTTCCTGACGGTGACGGTGACGTCGGCGTCGCGGCCGGCGTGTTCACCGGCGACCAGCTGGGTGCTGAAGGTCCTGCCCTCCCCTGCCGCCAGACCGACGACGGCTTCGTCGACGCCGTCCACCAGGTCGCCGGCGCCCACGGTGTACGACAGGTCGTCGGCGGTCGCGTCGTCGATCTGCTCACCGTCCACCTCGGCGCGCAGGTCGATGGAGATCAGGTCGCCGTCGGCTGCCGGCCGTTCGGCGGTCACCGTGGTGGCGAACCTCTCGCGCAGCGCATCGACCTGCTCGTCGATGTCGGCGTCGGTCACTTCGACGTCGTCCACGGTGACGGACACCTCGCCCACAGCGGGCAGGACGATCTCCGGACGGACGTCGACCTCAGCGGTGAACTCCAGCGTCTCGCGATCCTCCAGCCTGGTCACCTCGATCTCCGGTTGACCGATCGGGGACAGCTCGTTTTGTTCGACCGCCTCGCCGTACTTGGCCGGGATCGCCTCGTTGACCACTTCTGAGAGGATGGTGCCGCGGCCGACCCTGGACTCCAGGATCTTCGGCGGTACCTTCCCCTTGCGGAATCCCGGAACGTTCACCTGCCCGGCGAGCGCCTTGTACGCCGCGTCGAACTGCGACGAGAGCTCGCCGAACGGCACCTCTACGGTGAGCTTCACCCGCGTGGGGTTCAGGTGCTCGACTGTGCTCTTCACGCTCATGTCTCCTCGGCCGACGATCAGTAGCGACGAACCCGGCGGACACTCAGCGCGGGCATACGGACAGGCCCGCGTCGGCCCGGACTCGGGGCGGTCGGCGAGCCGCTCCACCGATTCTAGGTGACCAGCCGGGCTGCTCCGGTCGGCGCTGCTCGCCGCTCTGGGGTAGCGAGCTGACCCGGAGTGCAGCACCGACGATCCGCACAGGACCGCGGTGATGAAGGCTCGCCGAGTCTCCCGTGCGGCGGATGTGGAGCGGATGACGGGAATCGAACCCGCGTCATCAGTTTGGAAGACTGAGGCTCTACCATTGAGCTACATCCGCGCTGCACCTCTCGGCGCGCGATCATCGTATCCCGATCGTCGGACCGGCACGAATGGGCACACCCGGTGCTCGGCTCGGCTGTCGCGGGGTGTGGCGCAGCTTGGTAGCGCGTCCGCTTTGGGAGCGGAAGGCCGTGGGTTCAAATCCCGCCACCCCGACTTACCCCTCTCAGTTGTTCGCCACCGCGGCGGACGTCTGCCGCACCACCAGGCTGGTCGGGACCAGCAGCGGCGTCGCCTGATGCCCCGCGATCTGGTCCAGCAGCATCTGCGCTGCCAGCCGACCCTGTTCCCTGGCCGGCTGGGCGATGGTGGTGAGCCCGAACAGCCGCGCCATGTCGTGGTCGTCCACGCCGACGACGGACAAGTCGCCGGGAACCGACAGGCCCATGGAACGCACGCCGTGGACGATGCCCATCGCGATCTCGTCGCAGCCCGCGACGATGGCTGTCGGCCGCTCGCGTCGTGAGAGCAGTGCGGCCGCCGCCTGTTCGCCACCGGCGATGCTGAACTCCGCGTCGAACACGTCATCGGGGCGCAGCTGCAGCCCGGCGTCCCGCAGTGCTTCGGAGCAGCCGCGGCGCCGATCGGCGGCCACCGGCAGCTGCAGCAGGTCCGGCGGACCGCCGGCCGCAAAGCCGATCCTGCGGTGTCCCAGCGAGATCAGGTGCTCGGTGGCGGCCCTGCCCACCGCGACGTCATCGATGTTCACCGCAGCTGTTCCGGCCGGTCCGGAGCCTACGACCACCAGATGGCTGCCGGCCGCCGCAAGGTGGGCGTACTGCGTCGACACCGGCGGCAGACACAGTCCGAGGACGCCGTCCACCCGCTTCGCCAGCGCGTGCAGGTTCCAGCCCCGCGGTCCGGCCACCGGGTCGAGCGCGTACAGCAACACGTCGTAGCCGTTGCCGGAGAAGACCTTGTTGGCCCCCTCGATCACTGCGCTGAAGAACCATCTGGTCGCCCACGGCGCCAGCACGCCGACGGTTCTGGTTCGCCCGGTGGGAAGCGCCGCAGCGGCGGGCGATGCGGCGTAACCCAGCTCCGTGGCTGCCGCCTCCACCGCCTTGCGGGTGTGGGCGGACACCCCAGGCAAACCGCGCAGCGCCCGTGACACCGTTGCCACCGACACCCCGGCCTCCCGGGCAACGTCCAGAATGCCTGGCACCACGTGCCTTTCGGATAGAAGCTCAGCCCTTGACGCCGCCGGCAAGCAGGCCGCGAACGAAGTAGCGCTGCATCGACAGGAAGACCACGAGCGGAACGATCATGGAGATGAACGCTCCGGCGGACAGCAGCTCCCAGGAGTTGCCCCTGGTGCCGGAGAGGTCAGACACCACCTTCGTCAACGGCTGCAGGTTCGGGCTGGACGCGAACACCAGCGACACCAGCAGGTCGTTCCAGACCCAGAGGAACTGGAAGATGCCGAAGGCGGCGATGGCCGGGACCAGCAACGGCATCAGCACCCTGAAGAAGATCTGCACGTGGCCGGCACCGTCGACCCTGGCAGCCTCCACGATGGAAGCCGGGATCTCCGTCATGAAGTTGTGCAGCAGGAAGATCGCCAATGGCAACCCGAAGATGGTGTGGGACAACCACACCGGCCAGAACGACGTGGTGATGCCGGCGTCGCTGTACAGCGACAGCAGCGGGATCAGCGTCACCTGGATGGGAACGATCTGCAGCGCGAAGACCGCCACGAACATGAAGTTGCGTCCGCGGAACGGTACCCAGGCGAACACGTAGGCCGCCAGCAGCGCGAGGGTGATCGGGATGATCACCGACGGGATGGTGATGATGAACGAGTTGAGGAAGAACCCACCGAGTCCCTGGGCGCTGAACGCTGCCGAATAGTTGTCCATGGTCAGTGTCGGGTGGGTGAACCAGGTCCACCAACCCGAACTCTGGATGTCGACCTGCGGACGGAACGAGGTGATGAACAGGCCAAGCGTGGGGACCGACCAGAGGATCGCAATGAGGATCGCAATCCCGGAGGCCCACGGCGAGGAGAGCTTGGTCTTCGCGTCCTGGGTCCTGAGCTGCCGCTTGAGTTCCCGATCCGACAGCGGGGCCTCCGTTGTCACCGGCGCCACGGCTACCTGGCTCATCGCGTTGCCTCCGACATCCGCATCTGCCTCACGTTGTAGACGATCACCGGGATGATGATCACGAACAGCACCACGGCCAGCGCCGCGCCGAGACCGGCGTTGTTGGCCCGGAACGTCTGGGTGTAGAACTCGTTCGCCACCACGCTGGTGCCGAACTGACCGCCGGTCATGGTCCGCACGACGTCGAACGCCTTCAGCGAGGTCATCGCGATGGTGGTGATCACCACCACGATCGACGGACGGATCGACGGGATGGTGACCTTGCGGAACAGTTTGAAGCCGGTGGCACCGTCGATCTGCGCGGCCTCGATGATGTCGTCGGGCACCGCCTTGATGGCGGCCGACAGGATCGTCATCGCGAAGCCGGCCTGGATCCACACCATCACGAAGATCAGGAAGATGGTGTTCCACGGGCCGGTCAGCAGGAAGTTGTAGGGCTTGAGGCCGATCCACAACAGGAACTGGTTCGCCAGCCCGATCTGGTTCCCGGTCTGCCTGTAGTCGTATACGAACTTCCAGATGATAGACGCGCCCACCATGGAGATGGCCATCGGCAGGAACATCAGCGCCTTGGCGAACTTCTCGAAACGCGTGCGGTCCACCAGTACCGCGTAGACCAGGCCGATGGCGGTGGCCAGCAGCGGCACCAGGACGACCCAGAGCGCGGTGTTGAGCAGCACGTGCAGCTGCGAGGGTTCGGAGAAGATCTTGCCGTAGTTGCTGAGGCTGAAGGCGTTCTCGGTGACCCGTTTCCCGTTCGGGAGGAACACCCCTTTGCCGTTGGGTCCGACGGCGTTTCGCGTGGTCTCGAAGGACTGCCAGACGGTGCGGACCGCCGGATAGAACAACCCGACCGTCAACATCACACCGACCGGTGCCAAGAACCCGAGCACCACCCAGCCGGTCCGGATGGACGGTCTGTTGACCAACCACATGATGACTCCGACGACGATCACGAACAGCGCTATCGCGACCACCATCAGAAGGATCTTCTCGAAAGTCGTCTCCGGTCTCAGGAACCAATCCACCGGCTTGCTCCTCTGTGAGCGGTGCTAATATGGGGATGCGAGTGGCGCGGGCCGTCCGAGCACCTGCTCGGACGGCCCGTCACTCATTGCGGTGCTGACTGTTCCAACGGTTGAGCACCGGCCGTCGGTGGTCGGCGATCAGCCGGCGGGCCAGGCAGCGTCGATGTTCGCCAGGGTAGTGGCATCGTCCTGGCCCGTGATCCACGACGTCAGCTGCTTCCACTCGGCATCCGAGCCGACGGCACCCGGCATCAGGTCGGAGGCGTCGAAGCGGAACACCGTCTGAGGATCCGTCAGCAGCTTCAGTGACAGCTTGTTGATCTCGGTGTCGACGTTCTTGGGGTCCAGGCCCTTGTTGGCCGAGATGAAGTTGCCCAGCTTGGCGCGGGTGTTGGAGTAGATCGGGTAGGTCAGGAAGGTCTGGAAGCTCTGGACCTCCGGACGGTCGGCGAAGGAGGCGGCGAACTCGCCACCGCCCAGCACCGGCTTGCCGAACTTGTCGTCGAACGCCGGCAGGTAGAACGCGTACGCGTCACCGTCCGGAGCCACCTTGGTGCCCTTGGGCCAGTTGGCGGCGTAGAAGGACGCCTGGCGGTGCAGGAAGCAGTTTCCCTTCAGGATCGGCAGGCCGCCGTCCTGGAAGGTGGTGGTGGCGATGGTGCTGACGTCGCCGTAGCCACCGTTGACGTACTTCGGGTTCTTCAGGATGCCGCCGACCTTGGCGAGCGCGTCGGCGACCGGCTTGTCGGCGAACTTCACGTCGTGGTTGATCCACTGGTTGTAGACGTCGGGACCGGCGCCGCGGAGCATGAAGTCCTCCAGCCAGTCGGTGATCGGCCAACCGGTGGCGTCACCGGAGGCGATGCCGGCGCACCACGGCTTCTTGCCGGACGCGGCAATCTTGTCGCTGAGCGTCATCAGCTCCTCCCAGGTCGTCGGGACGGTGTAGCCGGCCTCCTTGAAGTACTTCGGGGAGTACCAGACGAAGGACTTGACGTTCGCCGAGTTCGGCACGCCGTAGAACTGGTCGTTCACCGTGCCGAGGGCCTTCCAGTCCTTGCCGTAGTAGGTGTCGATGTTCTTGGCGGCCAGGGCCGGAGCCGGCTTGACCGCACCGCTGGACTCCACCACCTGCTTGAGCAGGCCGGGCTGCGGGAACAGTGCGATGTCCGGCGGGTTGCCGGCCTGCACCTTGACCGTGATCTGCGCTTCGAACGCCTTGTCGCCGGTGTAGTTCACCTTCGCGCCGGTGCACTGCTCCCAGGTCTTGAAGGCATCCTTGTACGGCTGATCCTCCGGGGTGATGATCGAGGTGTACAGCTGGACCGTCTTCCCGCTGACGTCGCCGTAGGCATCCTTGAGCGCCTTGCACCAGTCGCCCTCGTCCGGGACGTTGGCGGCGCCGCCTCCGGAGGGTGCGCTCGAGCCGGAGCCGGAAGGCATTTCGGAACTCGAGCTCATCTCCGAACCCGAGCCGGCGCCTGAACTCATCTCCGAGCCGGCGCCTGAACTCATCTCCGAACCCGCGCTGGTCTCCGAACCCGCGCTGGTCTCCGAACCCGCGCTGGTCTCCGAGCCACCCGTTCCGGAGGCGCTGGTGTCGGAGGATGCTCCACCGCCGACAGATGCCGACGAACTCGGGGTGCTTGCGTTATTGCTGCCGCAGGCGCCCAGTACCAGTGCCGCTGCGGCGGTCGCCGCGACAAGTCCCAGTGCGCGTCTGTGTCGAATCATGAGTCAATGGCCTCCTGAGCCGCTTCGGATCCTGTGAATCACTTCACAGCGGATACAGCACTACGAAAACGTTTTCGGTCGCAGTTTGCAAGCCCGGATGTCCCGAGGCGCGTAACGATTCAGTAACCCAGCCGTCATACCCCCATCGCAAGGGGCTAGCCAGCGGCGTCCTGGGATGAGCATGGCCGGAGGGTCACGGTCACCGGGTCGCTGAGCGCCCAGGTTGGGCAGTTCGGCGCCGGGCGGCGCCGGTTGCCGACCGCTGAGCGCCCAGGTTGGGCAGTTCGGCGCCGGGCGGCGCCGGTTGCCGACCGCTGAGCGCCCAGGTTGGGCAGTTCGGCGCCGGGCGGCGCCGGTTGCCGACCGCCGAGCGCCCAGGTTGGGCAGTTCGGCGCCGGGCCGCGCCGGTTGCCGACCGCCGAGCGCCCAGGTTGGGCAGTTCGGCGCCGGGCCGCGCCGGTTGCCGACCGCCGAGCGCCCAGGTTGGGCAGTTCGGCGTCGGTGACATCCCGCGGCGGACATCTTCCGGGGAGCCACCCGCGACGGCCCGATAGTCTCCAGTCATGTCCGTACGCAAGGTTGCCCTGCTGACTGCCGGTGGATTCGCACCGTGCCTGTCCTCTGCCATCGGCGGTCTGATCGAGAGATATACCGAATTGGCCCCGGAGATCGAGCTCATCGCCTATCGGCACGGTTATCAGGGTCTGCTGTCCGGCGACAAGATCGTCGTCACCGACGAGATCCGCGCCAAAGCTGGTGTGCTGCATCGCTTCGGGGGTTCCCCGATCGGTAACTCCCGGGTCAAGCTGACCAACGTCGCCGACCTGGTGAAGCGCGGACTGGTGCAGGAGGGTGACGACCCACTGAAGGTGGCGGCCGCGCGACTGACCGCCGACGGCGTCGACGTGTTGCACACCATCGGCGGCGACGACACCAACACGACCGCCGCGGATCTGGCGAAGTTCCTGGCGGGCAACAACTATCCCCTCACTGTCGTCGGGCTGCCGAAGACCATCGACAACGATGTGATTCCCATCCGGCAGTCACTGGGCGCCTGGACGGCTGCCCAGCAGGGCGCCGAATTCGCGGCGAACATCGTCGGCGAGCACAACTCCGGTTCCAGGATGCTGATCGTGCACGAGGTGATGGGACGGCACTGCGGCTGGCTCACCGCGGCCACCGCAGCCGAATACCGGAAATGGCTGGACCGGCAGGAGTGGGTACCGGAGATCGGCCTGTCCCGGGAAGCCTGGGACGTCCACGCGGTGTACGTGCCGGAAGCGACCTTCGATCTGACGGCCGAGGCGAAGCGACTGAACGAGGTGATGGACTCCGTCGGGAACGTGACGATCTTCCTGTCCGAGGGCGCCGGTGTGGACACCATCGTCGCCGAGCTGCAGGCGGCCGGCACCGAGGTGGCGCGGGACGCATTCGGCCACGTACGGCTGGACGAGATCAATCCGGGCGCCTGGTTCGGCAAGCAGTTCGCCGGGCAGCTGGGCGCGGAAAAGGTGATGGTGCAGAAGTCCGGTTACTACTGCCGTTCGGCCGCCGCCAACACCGAGGACCTCCGCCTGATCAAGTCGATGACGGATCTGGCGGTCGACAGCGCGCTGCGGGCCGAATCAGGCGTGATCGGGCACGACGAGGAGAACGGGAACCGCCTGCGTCCCATCGAGTTCGAGCGCATCGCCGGCGGCAAGCCGTTCGATCTGACGACGCCGTGGTTCACCGACATGCTGACCGGGATCAGGCAACCGCCGGCGGTGAAGGCGCAGGGACACTGAGCCTCAGATGCCAAACGAACAGAGCACTCCCCGCCGGTCCCGGCGGACCGCGAGACGGCCGGCCGGGCCGCCGGGTGCCTCGTCGGGGTCGGACGCGACATCGGAACCTCATGTCTCGCCGGAGGTGATCGGGTCTACGGCGGCCGCACCGTCGCCGATCGAGGCGGCCACGGTCGCATCCGAGCCGATAGGAGTCAGGCCGGACGGGCCGGACCCGGGCGCCCCGGATCCGATCGTCAGCGTCGGCCCGACCTCCGGGCGCGACCCGCACGACGACCCGAACCGTCGGCGCCGCAAGCGGTCCCGACGTCGTACCGGAGCGGCCGGCGACCCGTGGGAGAGGTCGTCGGTGAAAGCCGAGGAGTCGACAGAGAATGCGCTGATCGTTCCGAAAGCAGCTGTTGACCGGGTCTCCGCTCTTGGCGCCGACGTCACAAGTGGCACCGGCGTCAACCGATCCGCGGATCTGCCGGCGCGGAACCCCCGGGGAGGCCGGAACTCAGGCGGGGAGCGGGGCCCGCAAGGGCTGGAGGGAAGCCGGACAACCCAGGTCAGCGCGACCGACGCGATGCGGGCCCGGGAGTTCGGCAGGCCGACAGCCGAAGATCTCGCGGCGGCCGAACAGCAGGTGGTGCTGGTCCGGCGCAACTACGTGCCGCCCACCCCGCTGCAACATTCCTCGCGGCAGCAGTCCTCGCGCCAGCAATCCTCGCGCCGGCAACCGTCCGGAAGGAGCGGCAGGCACACCGAGGAACGCGACGACACCTGACAGCGCCAGGGATCTCAGCCTTTTGGGAGTATCTGCGCCACCGGATGGGATTCGTAGGCCGCCACCATCTCGATCCGGCGCAGATGACGCGGATCCTGCGAGAACGGCGTCCGCAGGAACGTCATCACAAAGCTCGTGGCCGTGGCGATGTCATGCATCCGGGCGCCGATCGAGATTACGTTCGCATCGTTGTGCTGTCTGCTGAGCTGCGCCGTTTCGATGGACCAGGCGAGCGCCGCCCTGACGCCGGTGACCTTGTTGGCGGCGATCTGTTCGCCGTTGCCGCTGCCGCCGATCACCACCCCGAGGCTGCCGGGATCGGCGACCACCCGGCGGCCTGTCTCCAGACAGAACGGCGGGTAGTCGTCCTGCGCGTCGTACCGGTGAGGACCGATGTCGACCACGTCATGCCCCCGATCGGTGAGGTGCCGCACCAGGTGCGTCCTGAGATCAAAGCCGGCATGGTCGGAGCCGAGGTAGACGCGCATGCCGACAGTGTCTCAGGGGACCACCAGCACCGGCCACTTGTGGGCGGCGACCATCGCCCTGGACACCGATCCGGAGGCTATCCGGTGCACCAGCTCGGCGAATCCCTTGTGCCTCTTGCCGACCACGACGCAGGCCGCCTGCCGTTCCTCGGCGATCCGGGCCAGTTCGGCCGCAGCCTCACCCATCGTGGTGACCAGCTCCCAGGTGATGCCCGCGAGGTCCTGCGATGCGCGTAGCGACGCCACCAGCTCCTCGTCGGCCTCCACCTGTTCACCCATCACCGATTCCTCGGGTACCGGCACGTAGCCCTCGATCACCGGCATGCTGCGCCGCCGGACGTGGACCAACACCAGCGGACGTTCCAGCGCCAGCGACAGAAACACCGCGGCCCGGAGCGGCCGGCCACAGGTGGACGCCTCGTCGACGCCCACCACCACCGGCCCGGCGGCAAGGTCGGGCGGAATCGGCAACCTGTGGGAGTTCAGCGGTCTGTTCATCGGCCGGTCCGCGGAGCTTTCGGAACTCGACCCGGTGGATGTCATGGGACGCCTCCTCGCGGTAGGCCATCAACGGTCGCACACCACGCGCGCCACGCCAACTGCGCAGTATCGACCGGTGCGCGACCCTCTCCGGCGACCGGCCGCGATCGCGGCTCGGTGACTCTCTTCGGCTTCGCGGTCGCTCCGGTCTTTGCCGTTCGCTCCTTCGTCGCTCCCCGGCTGCGATCCTCACTCCCGTCGCCTCAGTCGAAAAGCGGGCTCTCGGTGCGGGAGCGCTTGAGTTCGAAGAAGTACGGGAAGGACGCCAATGCCACGGTCGCGTCCCACAACTTTCCTGCGTCCTCGCCGCGCGGGATGCGGGTCAGCACGGGGCCGAAAAAGGCGGTATCACCGAAGTGGATGGTAGGGGTGCCCACCTCGTCTCCGACAGGGTCCATCCCGCGGTGATGGCTCGCCTTGAGCGCTTCGTCGTAGTCGGTGGATTCTGCGGCCTGCGCCAGTTCCGCGGGCAGGCCTACCTCGGCGAGCGCCTCGGCGATCACCGCCGGGTAGTCATTGTTCGCCTGATCGTGGATACGCGTGCCCATCGCGGTGTACAGCGGCAGCAGCACCTGCTCGCCGTGCGCCTGCGCGGCGGCGACGGCCACCCGCACCGGCCCCCACGCCTGGTCCATCATCGCCCGGTATTCCTCTGGCAGATCACGTCCGTCGTTCAACACCGACAGGCTCATCACCTGGAAACGCACGTCTATGTCACGCACCTGCTGGACCTCGAGGATCCATCGGGAGGTGATCCACGCATACGGACACACCGGATCGAAGTAGAAATCTGCCTGGTCTGTGTTGGAACGTTGGGTTTGGCTCATTGTGGCAGTACTGGTCATGTCGGGCATCCCTTTCGATCGATCACCGAGGGTCGGTGCGTGCCATTCATTCGCAACATGGCCGCCCGATAGGTTGTTCCCCGGGGACCGACCGATCGGCGGTCACCCCGACGACGAAAGGACAGCGATGGCCCAGCCACCCAATCTCACCCGCGATCAGGCAGTGGAGCGAGCGGGAATCGTGGCAGTGACGGCCTACGACGTCGAGCTCGACTTGACCGACGGCGCCGGCCGGCCCGGCGCGAAGACATTCTCAACTGTCTCCCGGGTGCGATTCACCGCGGAGGCCGGAGCGTCCACGTTCATCGATTTCGTCGGCGACGGAATGGCATCGGCCACCCTGAACGGTCGCCCGCTGGACGTTTCCGGCTGGACCAGCGAAGGCGGCCTCGCCCTCGATGGCCTGAAGGAGCAGAACGAGATCCTCGTCCATGCGGTCGGGCTCTACACCAACACCGGCGAGGGCCTGCATAGATTCCTCGATCCTGTCGACAACGAGGTGTACCTGTATTCGCAGTTCGAGACCGCAGACGCCAAACGCATGTATGCCTGCTTCGACCAGCCGGACCTGAAGGCCACCTTCACCGTCAGGGTGCTGGCGCCCACACACTGGCAGGTGGTGTCGAACGGTGCCACCGAATCGGTCGACGAAGCCGCATCCGGTGCGGCGCAGCATGCTTTCGTCACCACCGAGCCAATCAGCACCTACATCACGGCGCTGGTAGCCGGTCCGTACCACGTGGTCCGGCGCACTCACGACGGCATAGACCTCGGTCTGTACTGCCGCGCCAGCCTGGCCGAACATCTCGATCACGAGCGGCTGTTCACCGAGACCGAGCAGGGTTTCGACTTCTATCATTCGGCTTTCGGGGTCCGCTATCCGTTCGGGAAGTACGACCAGCTGTTCGTTCCGGAGTTCAACGCCGGCGCGATGGAGAACGCCGGCGCGGTGACGTTCCGCGAGGAGTACGTCTTCCGGTCGAAGGTGACGCGGTACAGCTATCAACGCCGCTGCGAGACTGTCCTGCACGAGATGGCGCACATGTGGTTCGGTGATCTGGTCACCATGCGGTGGTGGGACGATCTGTGGCTGAACGAGTCGTTCGCCACCTGGGCGTCGGTGGTGGCGCAGAACGCTGCCACCGAGTACACCTCCGCCTGGACCACCTTTGCGAACGTCGAGAAGTCGTGGGCGTACGTGCAGGATCAATTGCCCTCGACCCATCCGATCGCCGCCGACATGGTCGATCTGGAGGCCGTCGAGGTGAATTTCGACGGCATCACCTACGCCAAGGGTGCTTCGGTGCTCAAGCAACTGGCCGCCTACGTTGGTTACGACGAGTTTCTGACAGGTCTGCGGTCCTATTTCGCCGCCCACGCCTTCGGCAACGCCACCCTGGCGGATCTGCTGTCAGCGCTGGAGAAGACGTCCGGCCGGGACCTGTCGGCGTGGTCGGACGCCTGGTTGACGACCACCGGCATGAACACCCTGTCGCCCGAGTTCACCGTCGACGACGACGGTCGCTTCATCACGTTCGGCGTGCGGCAGTCCGGTGCGGCGCCCGGCGCCGGCGAACTACGTCCGCACCGGCTGGCGGTCGGCATCTATGCCGATTCCGGCGATGGGAAACTGGCGCGGCGCAAGCGGATCGAACTCGATCTGAGCGGCGACCTCACCGACGTGCCTGACCTGATCGGAGAACACCGCGGCGACCTGATCCTGGTCAACGATGACGATCTCACCTACTGCAAACTGCGGCTGGACCCGGAATCGCTGGCCGTCGCGGTCGACCGGATCGGGAACATCACCGATTCGCTGCCAAGGACGCTGGTCTGGTCCGCGGTCTGGGAGATGACCCGTGACGCCGAACTCAGGGCCAGGGACTTCGTGGCGCTGGCCATTCGCGGGCTGCCCGCCGAACGCGAAATCGGTGTGGTGCAACGGGTCCTGTCTCAGATCGGCAGGGCGCTCGGCTCCTACGCCGACCCGGCTTGGGCAGCCCACACCGGCTACCAGCAGTTCGCCGACACCCTGATCCAGCTGGCCAGAATGGCCGAACCCGGCAGCGATGTCCAGCTGGCCCTGGTCGGGGCGTTGACCGGCACGAAGCTGACCGAGGCTCAGCTCGACGTGCTGGCAGGTTGGCGCGACGGTTCCGATCCGCTGCCCGGACTCGAGGTGGACACCGACATGGGCTGGTCGTTGCTCGGGGCGCTGGTGGCGCACGAACGGGCAGGGAAGGCCGAGATCTCGGCTGCTCGAGCCAACGATCCCACCGCATCGGGCGACCGCCGGGCCATCGGTGCGACGGCACTGCTGCCCGATGGCAAGGCCGCGATGTGGGATCGGCTGATGCATGACGACGGGATGGCGAACGCCCTGCAGGACGCCGCCATCGACCAATTCGTCCACCCGGCGCAGCGGGAGTTGCTCGATCCGTTCACCGAGCCGTTCTTCGCCGAGATCGGCGACGTCTGGGAGCGCCGCTCCAGCGAGGTGGCGCAGAAGGTGGCCGTCGGGTTGTATCCGCGCTGGTCAGTGGATCGGGCGACCGTCGACCGCGCCCTCGAATGGGAGTCAGAGGAGCATCCGCCGTCGCTGAAGCGATTGATCTCCGAGGGTCGCTCCTCGGTGGAGCGGGCGCTCGCCGCCCGGGCGAAGGATCTCCAGGCGAGCTGAGTCTCGACCGGTTCGCTCGCCGGGCACCTGGTCTGCGCTCCGAACCGCCCAACTCGGGCGCTTACTGGGCACTTACCGCAGCCACACGACACCGAACTGCCCAACCTGGGCGCTCAGCGGCCAGGCAACGCCGCATCCCGTCGCCCAACTGCCCAACTCGGGCGCTTACCGGGCACTTACCGCAGCCACACGACACCGAACTGCCCAACCTGGGCGCTCAGCGGCCAGCAGCCGCATCCGTCACCCAACGGCCCAACTCGGGCGCTTACCGGACATCCACCGTCGCAACACGACACTGAATTGCCCAACCTGGGCGCTCAGCGGCCAGCAAGTGGCAGTAGCGAACGCCCAGCTGCCCAAGTCGGGCGTTTGCGGACACAGTTACCTCGCGCCGGCGGCCAGCTGCCCACCTTGGGCCGCTTGCAGGGCCGCAGTTGCGTTCGCCCAGCCGATTGCCCAAGTGGGGCGTCGATCTTGGGAGCGTTGCGGCAGGCTTACTGGGAATTGCCCTACGCGGGCCGTGTGGTGGTCAACGGTTGGCGGTGCTGAAGTATCGACGCCAGCGCGTATTGGGCTTGGGCATCACGAAGCCCTGGTCCCTCGCAGCGGCAACGATCCGATCCAAGACATCTCCGGGATCTGCGAAGAGTTGGCGTCCGTTGACCACGACGAGCCGCCAACCGGCGCCGTCGAAATACTCTCTCCGTTCCAGGTCACGGGCCCACTGAACGTCGTTCTCGGCGTGCTGGCGACCGTCGTACTCGATTCCCAACTTGCAACCCGGATAGGCAAGATCCAAGCGGTACAATAGTGTTCCATGTTCGGTGTACACGCAGTGATCCACTGCCGGTTCCGGGAGTCCGGCAGCAACGATGAGAATCCGCAGACGCGACTCCATCGGCGACGCGACCCCGGTTCGAACCAGTCCGGCTGCCAGACGTGCGATTGCGGCGCCGGCTCCCCTCCATTCGCTGGTGGCGGCCCGCAGCTGCGAGATCGATGTGGCCTGTTGTTTGACCAATGAGTCGCCGAGGACTATCAGCTCGACGAGGTCTAGAGAGCCGGCGAGATCGAGGAATGTCTGTTCCGCGGTCGTTACCGAGATGCCGCGCACAACGGTTCGTCGCATGGGCCGCTGGGTGCGATGTGAGATCACCCCGACGCGACGCACCCGATGCTTCGCCGCCGTCATGATGTGCAGGTGTGAATGGTGAGGCACCGTCCCTCCCCACCAATGGGCAGCTGAATAGTGACTCAGCACGGCTTTGCCTCCCAGGGCCAGAAGCACCCCACGGGCCCTGGCTTCGAAACCCACGGCTCGACCGTCGTCAGCGGCGTAGATCCCTCGAGCGAGCCGCCTGTCTGCTCGTGTGCTCCGATCGCGGCCGAACAGGTTCAGCGATCGACCGTCGTCGATCGTCAGGATGCCACTGGATTCGCTGTCCGCGATTTTCATGCGAATGAGCATGCAGCGAACGAGAGGCGTCGAACGGGTTGTCCACAGGGTGATTAGCGACTGTCGCTCGCGGAAAGACTGCCCAGCCCGGACACCTGTGCCCTCTCGCACGCCCACCCGCCACCAACCGCCCAACCCGGGCACCTACGCAGCCACCCGCTGCCGCCGACCCCCAGTAACCGCCCAACCCGGGCACCTACGCAGCCAGCCCCTGCCGCCGACCGCCACCAACCGCCCGACCCGGGCACCTACGCAGCCACCCGCTGCCGCCGACCCCCAGTAACTGCGTTTCGTCAAGTGAGTTGGCCCCGGTTGTCGTCGCGAATCTCGGCCCCGGCTGCGCGGCGCCGCTGCGCGCCGGTGGTGCCTGATGCGCGTCCACCACGGGCTCGGTAGGCGTGCTGCCGGC
>JAABUR0100000289.1_pt1 | contig 115269 bp, 102 predicted proteins | sample 5560091 | NCBI WGS metagenome assembly JAABUR01 (sample SAMN10711879, study PRJNA513375) | rock metagenome | isolation source: Antarctica rocks | place: Antarctica: Victoria Land, University Valley sud | reverse complement strand
TGAAACCGCCCTCGGACATGACCTGCCAGAACCGCTGCAACAGGTCCGGACGGATGAAGATCGAATACTCAGCCATCACCACACCCAATCAGTAGGTGTTGCGATCACCGTGAGAACCCAAGGATCGTCAATCGGAGCATCTATCTGGAGAGCCTGGTCTCCCATGGTCGGATGACTGCGACGATGAGGGTGGCTGCTAACGCCCATGCCGCGCCGGCGCAGAAGGGACGTGTGTTCGGCCAGCAGTCCGTGAGGTCCGCTGAAGCGCCTGCATCCTGGGCTCCCGGTTCGCGGTGGACATCAACGCCGAGCAGGCCCAACTCGGCCCGACCGGCTACCAGTCTCTGCGGGTGCGCGACACCGTGTTCCAAAACCTTTCGCGCGTGCCGCCGTCCGGATGATCAGGTGGCACTGTGACCAACCACGATGAGGCGGCGGCTGTCCGACCGTTGACGCTGGCTTGGGTGAGCCGGCATCTGGAGGCCGGCGAATGGATCGTCAGAACCGAGGCGCTGCACGGCGGCATCACTGCCGAAATACGGATGCTGACCATCAGCACACGGCAAGGCGGCACCCGTCACCTGGTGCTGCGGAGCTTCGTTGACCCGTTCTTCGTGGGGCACGCCGAGGACTGGCTGAGCCGAGAGGCCGGCGCCCTGTCCCTGCTCATAGGGACCGGCGTGCCGGCTCCGGGACTGGTCGCGGTTGATCCCACCCCTGCGTATTGCGAGTACCCATCGCTCCTGATGACACATCTGGCGGGCCGGACGGTTCTCGACGACGCGGGATTGGAGACGCGCGTCCCGCTGCTGGCCCGTCAACTCGTGGCAATCCACGCGTTGCGCCCCGCGCAGCGACCCCGAAAGTACGTGGCGTTGACGACCGCGAACACCGTCGTGACTCCAAAGGGCGCCGACGCGGCGGCATGGGCTGCGGCGATCGACGTGATCCGCCGGCCCGCGCCGCCCTATAAGGGCCGATTCCTGCACCGGAACTTCCAACCCGGCAACGTCCTGTTCGACGTGCCGCCCGCAAGCCCGGCAGGTGCCCGGATCGTCGGCGTCGTCGACTGGGCAGCGACATCCTGGGGCCCGGCGGATCTCGACGTGGCGCACTGTTCCACCAATCTCGCGCTGCTGCACGGCCCGGCGTGGGGTCTGCGGTTCGCTGAGGCGTATGAAGAGGCCGGCGGGGTGCTGGCCGCTGCCGCAAACGAGCGGCTGTACTGGCGGGTGCGGGACGGGCTGGCGTGCTCAGAAGAAGTCAAGTTGGTGGCGCAGCCATGGCGGGATGCAGGGCGGACAGAATTGACGACACAAGCCGTAGAGGAGCGACTGGATGCCTATGTCACCGCCCTGATGGACGTACTGGCCTGAGCCAAGACTGTCCGGGACGCGGCCCGGCCGCATCGTTCACCGCGCTGTCCCGAAGAACTCGCCCTCAAACCGTAGGCCCGAGAACGCCGGGCACCAGCCTCCGAGTAAGGGTGCTCTTGCCGCTCGCAGGAACCCCGTCAGGAGTATCAGTCCTGGCTTCACTCACCCAATATCCGTTGCCGCTGATCTGCCTCGATTGACGATCCGCTTGCGAGAACCTGATCGACGTGTGTCCCGGGCGCACTTGATCGGCTCCGCAGACCGTTCGGCTTGCCGCACGGCCCGGACCATGTGGCGTAGGGCGTTCCGATGGCCGGGTGATTGTGGGGGCTCGCCTGTTCTCGGCAGGGATCAGCGGCTGTAGAGAATGCTGGCACCAGGGCTCGGTGAAACCGTCTCGATCCGGACGGAGACCAGGCAGGTTAGCCCGGTCGTCGCGTCCACGCTCAGATCAACCTCGCGGACAGTGGGGTCAGGGGAACCGGACGTGCCGACCGTTGGCGTGGTCCCGGAAACCACGGTGTCAAAGTCACCAACCAGCTGGACCGAGATGACCTTGCCGGACTCGCATGTGTGCCCCGTGTTCGAGTCGGTCACGGTACCGAGTCCGACTGACGCTGTAACGGACTGATACCGCTGGGCCAGCCGGCGACTTGTCGAATGTTGCGTCCGACCGCAATCTGACTGGCCTCTTGGTGCGCAGCCGCTAACGCCAGGGCGCGATGAGCTGCGACAAGCTCCAGCGGCTCGCTCGCGATGAGTGACCGGGTTGACGAGATGGAGGCGAACGGACCGGCGTTGGCAGACCCGGGCGAAGTCACAGACGTGGTGGACCGGGCACTGGTTCTACAGCCAGCCGCGCTGGCCAGCGCCACGATCACCGACACCGCAACAATGAACTTGCGGCCAGGCATCGCCACCTGCGCATCATCGGTCAGTTCCGCCCGATCATCGGTCAGTTCCACACGGCAGGGACGGTACTAGAAGGTCTATCGGTTGCGTGAGCATCACGCCCGCAGGCTTGCGAAGTCGGATCGCCTTCGGAAAGGGAATGCTGGCGACGCCATGCGAACCAACGTGGCTGGCAATGGCGACTCAACGGCGTAACGCAGGATATCCGTCATGGTTCGTGGCAACCGTGACGGCTAGGTTCCTCTCGACGAACAACGGTCGCCGGCCGACTTTCCGAGTGAACCCCATTGCCGGATCAGGATCCGCATGCGGGTTGCGCGGTTGCGTTTGCTTTACTGACCTGTCAGTGTAGTCCGGTGGCTATTTCCCCCGTTGCCCGGGATCGTCTGCTCGATTCCGCGTCGGAGCTGTTCTACAGGCGGGGTATCACCGCGACCGGGGTGGACGCAGTGGTGGCGGCGGCGGGCGTGTCCAAGCCGACGTTGTACGCGCATTTCGGGTCGAAGGAGGGCCTGCTCGCGGCGGTTCTGAAGCGCCGCCACGCTGCTCGGGCGGCGAGCTTGCAGGCGTGGGTGGATGCGGCGTCGCCGAATCCGCGGGCGCGGTTGTTGGCGGTCTTCGACTGGCTGGGCGAGTTCTACCTGACTGACGGGGCACGGGGGTGTGCGTTCCTCAACGCTGCCGCCGAGACCCCGGATGTGGATGACCCGGCGCGGATTGCTGCTCGCGAGCACAAGCAGTGGACCCGCGAGTACCTAGCTGAGCTGGCCGCCGCGGCTGGGCTGGCCGATGCGGAGCGGCTCGGGTCGCAGCTGCTGCTGCTCATCGACGGGGCAAGTGCCCGGATGGTCGTGGACGGTGGAACCGATGGCGAGGGGGTGCTGGCCGGTGAGATCGCCGGGCAGGCCCGCGAGGTCGCAGAGATTCTCATCGCCGCACACTCCTCCGGGGCTGGCGCAGCGTGACCGCGATCCGCCCACGCCTACCCGGTGCGAGCGCGACTCCTGCCGGACGGTCTGTGCCGGGCACGGTGTGGGTCGCGGCGGGGTTGGCATTGGGTCCCGCAGTCGCGCTGGGCCTGGCCCGTTTCGCCTACGCCTTGCTGTTGCCGGCGATGCGCACCGACCTGGGCTGGTCTTTTGCGACGGCGGGGGTGATGAACACCGCCAACGCCGTCGGTTACCTGGCCGGCGCGCTGCTGGCGGCCCCGCTGGCACGCCGCGTCGGCGCCCGGCGACTGTTCCTGGCCGCCATGGCGATGACCGTGCTGGCGTTGCTGGCCACCGCCGCCACCGGCAACGTTGTCCTGTTGATCATTCTGCGGCTGGCGGCCGGGATCTCCGGCGCGGTGGTGCTCATCGCCGGCGCCGGGCTCACCACCCAACTGAACACCAGCGGTCGCCCTGGTCGCGCGGCGCTGCTGCTGGGCGTATATTTCGCTGGCGGCGGGGTGGGCATCGTGCTCAGCGGGCTGGTCCTTCCGCCACTGCTGGCCGCGAGCAGCGCTGCCGCGGGCTGGCGGTGGGGGTGGGTGTTGCTCGCCGCCTTGTCCGCGATCGCCACGGGGATCAGTGTGCCGGCGGTGCGCGCCGCCGCCGAGCCGGCCACGCCTCCGGCCGGCGGCCGCGGGTGGCCGGCACGGCGGCTGGCGGTGCTACTGGTCTCCTACGGCCTGTTCGGCGCCGGCTACATCGCCTACATCACCTTCATCGTCGCCTTCCTCAAGAACGCCGGAGCAGAGGCGGGCGAGATCAGCGTGTTCTGGGTGCTGCTCGGCGCGGCCGCGATCGGCGCCGCGTTCGGCTGGGCCCCGGTGCTGGGCCGGTTGCGGGGCGGGCGTGGCCTGGCAACGGTGCTGGCCGTCGTCGCCCTCGGAGCGTTGCTGCCGCTGCTGTCCGATTCCGCCCCGGCCGCCTACGCCTCGGCGCTGCTGTTCGGTGCCTCGTTCCTCGCGGTGGTTACCGCGAGCACCGCCATCGCGCGCCGCGCCCTACCGGCGCACCACTGGACTCAGGCGATCGCCACACTCACCGTCGTGTTCGCGCTGGGCCAATGCGTGGGCCCGGTACTAGCCGGAGCGCTTGCCGACAGCGCCACCGGGATTCGCGCCGGGCTCACCGTGTCGGTCGCGATTCTCATCGCGGGAACCGTGCTGGCACTACTCCAACCGCACCGCGAACCACCCACCCCGACGGCGCCTGCTGACGGAACGCCCGCCCCACCACAAGGAAAGTGATCGTCGTCGATGTACAGCCGCACGCAGACTCAGAACCCGGAGACCGGCGCCGACCCGCAGGCCATCGTGGCGCTGCTCACCGACCCTGCTCACATCCTCACCTGGGCGCCAGTCTTCGCCGACACGATCACCGGAGACGACGGCGCCCACCTGCGCAGTACCGCGGCCCGGCCGCGGCAACGTCGTCACCATGTCCACGCCCGTCACGCCCGGCGCGGAACCAGCCGCGGTCGTCACAACCCTCCGAAACGAGCTGACCGCTCTGGTGCAGCTGATCGGGCCGCGAGACCGAAGCGTTCCTCGATGCCCGCCAACACACAGTCCCGCAGGTGGTCAGCGACTGCGCAGGCTGGACAGCGCACGAGGTCGCCGCTCATCTGACCGGGATCGCCGCGGAGATCACCCGTCACCTGACCCCCTATCTCGCCGGCCAACCTGTCCCTCAGACCCGCTCGCGGCCGTCACAGCAGGAATGGGTTCTCGTCTGATGCGAGCGCGGCGAACAGGGCGGTACCGAACTTGTTGTACAGCTGGCGTTGCAGGCTCGGTCCGAAACTCACCCGAGCAACTCCGAGTGCGGCAAGCTCGGCCAGCGGGCGCTCACCTTGCCGTCCGTAACCGACGTTGATGGGGCCGGCGATCCCGTCGGCGAGGTGGCGGATGATGGTGAAGTCCGACACGCCGATCGGGTAGATGCAGTCCGCGCCGGCGGCCAGGTAGCGCGACGCGCGTTCGACAGTGGCGTCGAGTTGGTCCGTCGCTGATCCAGCCTGGCGCAGAAACGAGTCGGTACGGGCATTGATGACGAGGTCCACGCCGATCGAAGCTGCCGCCTGCCGGACCGAGGCGAGGAAGTCGGCCTGCTCGGCGGGATCGATCATCTCACCGGTGGCCGGATTCGAGTCTTCCAGGTTCAGTCCGACCGCGCCGGTGCTGGCGAACCGCTCGACGAGCTCGCTGGCTGCGAGCGCGTAGCCGCGTTCGAAGTCGACGGTCACCGGGACGCTGACGGCACGGACGATCCGGGCCGTCGCAGCGAGCACCTCATCGACCGGCGCCGCCTCGCCGTCGGCGTAGCCGAGTACCGAGGACGTCGCGGCGCTGCTCGTGGCAACGACCGGGAACCCGACCTCGACGACCATCGTGGCCGAGACGGCGTCCCAGGCGTTGGGCAGTACGAGCGGATCGCCGGGCACGTGCAACGCGCGGAGGGTGGCCGCCTTGTGCGCTGCCGAAGCCTCGTCGCCGCGGGCTGGTGAGCTGGGTCGGGAAGTCATGATCGTCTCCAGGTGGTGTGGCGGGTGGACATCAGGTGCGGTTGGTTCCGGTGGTAGCTGAGGGGCTCCGGCGCGGTTCGCGGGCCTGTCGGAATTGAATTCGCGTGATCGTGTCGCCGTACTGCGTTCAGTGAGCGGGAACTTCGGCGGGTACAGGTGCAGGGAAGACCGCGGCGACGGCGGCGGGCCGTCGCCGCATCAATGCCACGGCGATCGCGCCGACTGCTGACATGCCGGCTGCGACGCCCAGGGCGGGTCCGACGCCGCCGCGGAAGGCGTCGGGGCTGGAGTAGCTGCCGTTAGCTGCGAAGATCGCCGTGAGTATGGCGATGCCGAATGCTCCGCCGAGCTGACGCGCGGTGTTGTAGACGCCGGACGCCTTGCCGATCGCCTCGCGTGGCACTGCGTTCATGACTGCGTTCTGCCCGGCCGGGATCGCCATGGCCGCCCCACAACCAGCGATCACGAGTGCGGCGACCGCGGCGGTGTAGGGGCGTCCGTCAGCGATGGTGAGCGCCACCCAGCCGAGCCCCACGGCTTGCAGGACGAGGCCGAGGGCGAGCAGCAACCTGCTGCCGATCCGGTCGAGGACGCGCCCGGCGATGGGCGCGATGACGAACAGCGGGACTGTCCAGGGCAGGAACCGCAGCCCGGCGCCGAGCGGGCTGTAGCCCAGGGTGATCTGCAGGTACTGGGCGAGGAAGAACACGGAGCCGAACAGGGCACCTGTGTGCAGGAACATGGCGACGTTGCCGCCGGTGAAGGAGCGGTCCGCGAACAGGCCGATCGACAGCATCGGTTCCCGGGTGCGGGCCTCCCACGCGACGAACGCGACCGTCATGACTGCGCCGCCGGTCAGCGCGCTGATGACCTCGGCGCTGCCCCAGCCGGCCGCATCGGCGCGGACAAGTCCCCAGACGATGCCGAACATTCCGGCCGAGACGAGCACGAGGCCGAGCACGTCGGGACGGACCAGGGGTCCGCGGCTTTCGCCGGTGCGGATGAGCACGAGCGGGATGAGGACCGCCCCGATCGGCACGTTGATCCAGAAGATCCACTGCCAGGCGATGCCCTGGGTGACCGCTCCGCCGACCACCGGGCCGCCGACGACCGCGAGGCCGGCCAATGCGGTGAAGACGCCCAGCGCGCTACCTCGCCTTTCCGGCGAGAAGGCGCCGGTCAACAGAGCCACCGCCAGTGGCATCACCAGCGCTGATCCGGCGCCCTGCACGGCCCGAGCCGCGATGAGGGTGCCGATACTGGGCGCCGATGCGCACGCCACGGAGGCCAGCGAGAAAACCGACAGTCCGGCGACGAACATGCGTCGCCGCCCGAACCTGTCACCGAGGGCAGCGCCGGCGATGAGCAGGACCGCGAAGCTGAGGCTGTAGGCGTTGGCGGTCCATTCGAGGGTGCCGATGGACGCGTGCAGGTCGGTGCGGATCGCAATGAGTGCGGTGGATACGACGAGTTGGTCGAGCGCCACCATGAAGGCAGCGGTCGACGTGATCGCCAGCACCCACTTCTGTGTTCTGGTCACCAAATGCCTCCGGATCGGGATGTGTACCGGTACTGACGCATCTCGACACGTGGGTTCACCGATATTCGGCGAAGATCTTTGGTGGCCGTCGCTGTCCGAGGGCCCGGTTGCGAGCCAACCGATCTGGCTCCGGTGACCAAGTCGGATAGGGCAGCTCGTCGCCCGAGAGCCGCAACCGGCCGTACGGCTCGTCGTCGATGATGAGGACGACGGGCCCGTGAACGATGAATTCGGTCCGTCGCGGGAGTCAGTATCGATGATCCGCGCGACCAAGCGCGCAGATGTCGACGACCCGGCACGCGGCCCTGAGGTCGTCAGCCCGCTAGGAGGTGTTGAGTGTCGAGTGAGAGCTGGGCCCCAGTCGCCGAGTTCGCCGAGCTGGCTGATCCGTACCGACGTGAACTGCTCGCGCACTGCTACCGCATGCTGGGTTCGTATCAGGATGCCGAGGATCTGGTTCAAGACACTCTGATGCGCGCATGGCGCGCCTACGACCGGTTCGACGGTCGCTCCTCGCTGCGGACCTGGTTGCACCGCATCGCCACCAACGCCTGCCTGACCGCGCTGGCCAGTAGTGACCGTCGTATCCTGCCATCGGGACTTGGTGGCCCGACGGACTCCGAACAGCCCGACTTGTCCAGGCTGGACGCGGCCCCATGGGTGCAGCCTGCGCCGACAGCAGGTCTGGTCGAACAGGTTGACGACCCAGCCGCGATCGTCGCGTTACGCGACAGCACCCGGCTCGCGTTGATCGCTGCCTATCAGGCTCTGCCGGCTCGACAACGCGCCGCGCTGCTGCTCATAGACGTCGCTGCGTTCATCCCGGCCGAGGTCGCTGACATCCTCGGTATCTCGGTCACCGCCGTGCGGAGCCTGCTGCAACGTGCCCGCTCTACGATCGCCAACGACCTACCCGACCAGGACCGAGTCGTCGCCTCACCCGAGATGGACGCCACAGTGCTGCGCCGCTACCTCGCAGCCTTCGAATCCGGTGACGCCAACCTGCTTGCCGAGCTGTTGCGCGCCGACGTCACCTACGAGATGCCTCCCATCGCGCGCTGGTTCAGCGGCCGCCCCGCGGTCCTGGACCACCACAACCGACGCGTGTTCGCGCACCGACGGACGGCGCTGCTGACCTCCGCCAACGGCTACCCGGCGCTGGCGATGTATGCGGCCGATGCGGACGGCTCATTCCGCGCCCACGGAATACACCTGCTCGAGCAGGTAGACGGCTCGATCGCGCGCATCGTCGTCTTCCTCAACCCGGAGCTGTTCCCAACGTTCGGGCTTCCGGCCACGCTCCACCAGCGTCCGGCATGAGCCTGGACGCTGCGGTGGAGTCGCGCGTCCTGTTGTTGGCCGCCGTAGACCTGACGTTCGACAGCCTGCGCTTCGCCGGTCGATTCCTGTTGACGCTGCCGACACCGTGCAGCGAGTGGCAGCTCGGCCAGCTCGTTTACCATGTCGCCGACTCGGCGTCGGTGTTGACCCAGATCATCGCCGGCGTAGCAACTGTTCCCACCAGCGCCACCGGATGCACCCTGGCCAGAATGTCGCTGACCGGGCTTCGGCGGGTGATAGGTCACGCGCCGGCACACGACCCGGCCGTCGATGTTGCCGTGTTGACCGGTGCCTTCGAACTGACGATCCACGCCTGGGACATCGACATCTCGACCGGTGCGCCTGCTCGTCCGCTACCCGACGATCAGGTCGGCACGCTCGTGAGGCTTGCACCGATCGTTCTTGGCACAGTCGATCGAGACGGGCTCTTCGGCCCGAGCTTGCCGCCACCGTCATCGTGCGCGAACGACACCGAGCGCCTGTTGGCCCTGTTCGGGCGTCGCGGCGGATGAGGTCGAACCGACCCCTGATATCGCCAGCGCGCGAGCACGTCGACGCACCACCATGATCGCGGCCAGTCGGGTGACGCCGAACGACAGCAAGATCAATCCCGTCGCCTTTTCGACATTCGCGCCGAGGTGCTCGGCCAGCACGATGTCTCCCCCGCGGAGCAGCAGCAGGACAGCCCAAAGCACCAGGCCGGCTGTGGTGAGTCGGTACTGCAGTTGGTTGTCACGGCGCCGGAAGTGCGTGACGTATCCCATGGCGGTCCCGGTGACAGCCACCAGAACGAGCTCGCCGACGACCAGCCAATCCGCCGGCACCCAGCCGAAACCGGCCCGCAGCTCGACGACAAGATATCCGGCTGCACCCGCGATCACCAGCAGGGGCAGCCGCAGCATTCGGCCAAGCTCAGCGGGACGCCAGAAGAACTGGCGCAGCACCAAGAAGGCAATGCCCGCAGCGATGAGGACGTTGTCGGTGATCCGGTTGAGCTCTGCCCAGTCGGCATTCATGGAGGTCCCTTCATTTCCATCACATGTGATGGACACGACTGTATCACTGATGATTGAATGGGCGGTGTGCGCGCCTCCGACCTTCATCACCTCGCCCGGGTAACCCGCGAGGTCGCGCTGCTGGCCACGGACAACGTCGGCGCAGACCGACTGAACGCGGGCGAACTGGCAGTGCTTGAGGACATCGCCCTTCACCCGGGCGCAGCGATCAGCGACGTCACTCGGCGCACTGGACTCGCCCAGAGTCTCGTCTCCCGCATCACGCACGCCATGGCCGACGCAGGAGTGCTGCATCTCGCCGCGGACCCGGCCGACCGCAGGAAGGTCCGGACGGAACTGGACGAGCGGATACGAGACCAGATCACTGAACGAGCGGCAACCACCATCTCTGACGCAGTCGCCGCCTGCACTCCTGCACTGACCACAACGCAGCGCAGCGAACTCGAGCGTCACCTCAGCGAAGCGGACCGACTGTTTCGAGCAGGCCGTCCGAAGAACCCGGGCCAGTGTGAAAACCTGCATCCATGACAGGCGGACCGCTCGAAGTGACCCAGATGCGCCAGTGGGTGGGCGAGGACGACCCCGACCGTCTTGATGCCGCGGCGGTCGACTTCCGACCCGGCGGGATGACGGCGATGGGAACCTCACGCGCACCACTGTGGGTCACCTGCTGGACGTTGGAGTGCGACAACGGCTGGCGTACCCGACGGCTCGAGGTCACCAGCCGTGGGTGGGGATGGACGCGCGAGCTCGTCCTGACCCGCGACAACCAGGGGTGGACCTCGCACCCATCGTCAACGGGGCGAGTGGACGCGCGGCTGGGCGAACTGCCGCCGCCGGGCATCGATGATCTGGGTGTTCTCCGGGATGCGGTGGATTGCGATCTGGGGTTGTGCCCGCTGACGAACACGATGCCGATCCGCCGACTCGGCCTCCTCGAGATGGACGTCGGCGAAACACTTCTCACGATGGCCTGGGTGGACATGCCGTCGCTGCAGGTCATCGCTTCTCCGCAGCGGTACTCCTCGCACACGGTGTCCGGACGGCGGGTTGTGCGCTACGAGAGTGAAATGCGGGAATTCCGATCCGACCTCGATGTCGACGCATACGGCCTGGTCGTCCGGTACCCCCAACTCGCTCACGCTCTCCCCACCACCGATCCTTGAGCCCCTGAGTTTCCACGTCGTTCCCCCCAGCCGGCGCCAGGCACCGTTCGTCGGGCGTCTCCGACAAGTCCGCCGCGGTGTACTCCAGCAGCTCGAAGAATCCGTTCCAAAACTCGATCATTGCTCGTGCCTGCATGGTTCCCGGAAGTCCAACGTCCGGGATGCCTTCTACGGTGACGACGTCGACACCACCACACCAGCAGCCCACCGAGGAGACCTGTTGAAGATCAAACGCACCATCATCACTTTCGACGCCCCCGACCTGGCGGTCGAGAGCGGATTCTGGGCCGCTCTGCTCGACGGCAAGGTCGACGCGGAGGACGACTGGCACAGCCTGATCGTCGAAGGCAAGTGGCTGATGGGATTCCAACTGGCGCCGAATCATGTGCGGCCGAAGTGGCCCGATGGCGGCCAGCAGCAACAGGTCCACCTCGACGTCTGGGTCGATGATCTGCAAGCTGCCCACGACAAGGCAATCTCGCTCGGCGCCACCCTTTTGAAGGCGTCGGACAACCCCGACGCCGAGGAGCAGTTCCAGGTCTATGCCGATCCCGCCGGACACCCGTTCTGCTTCTCCTGGGCAGCCGCAGACAACTGATCGATCACCCGGTGGAGACCTGCACGCCCAGCGTCTCCGCCGGGTTTGCCTGGTTGCCGATGTCCGTCAATGAATCCCCGGCTCACTCAGCAGGGCTGCGATCGACAGAGGCCGGTACGGCTCCGCTCCGCCGATCCTTGGGCTGTGCGCCCAACACGATGACGATCACCGCGGCGACCAGCATCGAGATACCGATCGCGATCAGACCCCACTTGGGGTCCCCGGTCGCCTGCTTGATCTTTCCGACCAGGGTCGGCGCCGCCCAACCGGACAGATTTCCGAGCGAGTTGATCATCGCCAGGCCGGCGGCAGCCGCCCAACCGGACAAGAAGGCCGAGGGTAGCCGCCAGAAACCCGGGAAGGTCATCACCACGGCGATGGCGCACAGGCACATTCCGAGATACCCGACCCACGGATTCTTCGACAGCAATGCCGTGAGCACCAACGCCAGACCGCCGAGACCGCAGGGCACTGCCGTCCGCCAGACAAATTCGTTCGTCCGGTCGACGACCCTGCCCCACCAGATAATGGCTACCGTCCCGATCACGTACGGCAGTGCGGTGTACAGGGTGATGATGAACGTATCGTCGGACAGCTTGCCCTTGATAATGGTCGGCAACCAGAATCCGATCCCGTACAGGCCGGTCACCAAACCGAAATACACCAGCGACAGCAACAGTATTCGTGGCTGCGTCAGAGCCTGGACGACGGTGTACTTGAACGTCGATCGGGTCCGTGCTTCTTCGGCCTCCAGCGTGGAGATGAGCCACTTCTTGTCACCATCACTGAGCCAGGTCGCCTGCTGGGGCCGATCGGTGAGCAGTCTGAACAGGAAGGCGCCGAGGACGATCGTCGGCACGCCCTCGATGATGAACAGCCACCGCCAACCGTCAAGCCCGAGAAAGCCGTGCAGCTTCAACAACAGTCCGCCGGCCGGCGCGCCCAGCGCCGTCGACAACGGAACCATCGCCATGAACAGCGCGACGATGCGCGCCCGCTGCGCTTTGGTGAACCAGTACGTCATGTAGAGCAGCATGCCGGGGAAGAACCCGGCCTCCGCGACGCCCAGCAGAATGCGGATCACGTAGAAGCTGGTCGGACCGGCGACGAAGGCCTGACAACAGGCGACGACTCCCCAGCTGACCATGATTCTGGTCATCCAGATCCGGGCACCGAATTTGTGCATTGCCATGTTGGACGGAATCTCGAAGACCAGATAACCGATGAAGAACAATCCGGATCCGAGGCCGAAGACCGCATCGCTGATGCCCAGCGAGGCGTCCGCCTTCAGGTCCAACGCGGCCACCGACACGTTGGTGCGATCCAGATAGGACAGGAAGTAGCAGGCAGCCATCACCGGCAGCAGCCGACGGGTCACCTGCCGATAGACCCTGTCTCCCGGTTCCGAAGACGCCGGCGCTGTAGTTCCGGCGGATCGTGCGGCCGAGTTGAAGACCACGACGTGCTCCCTCCGTGGATACCAGACCTGCTGCGCTGCGGCCGACGCCACAACTGGCCCGTCGAACCCACAGGAAGGTACACCCAGAAGCGGACCGGCGAACCCCTGTACTCGGCGAACTGCCAATGGGACTACCGTCTGAAACGCCCCGTCTCAACGGCATCCCTCTCGCCCGACGTCAGGAGCTTCGTTGCGCGACATCGCGGTGTTCAGCGGCAGCGCCCACCGAGAACTCGCCGCCGAGGTCTGTGCCGAACTCGGGGTTCCGTTGCAACCGTCCCGGCTCACCCGTTTCGCCAACGATTGCCTCGAGGTTCAGTTGCAGTCGAACTGCCGGGAACGCGACGTCTTCCTGATCCAGCCGTTGGTCACCCCGGTGCAGGAGCACCTGGTCGAATTGTTGCTGATGATCGACGCCGCCAGGGGTGCATCGGCCGGCCGGGTGACGGTGGTGATGCCGCACTATGCCTACGCGCGATCCGACAAGAAGGATGCTCCCCGCATCTCCATCGGCGGCCGGCTGATGGCCGACCTGATGGTGGCCGCCGGCGCCGACCGGATCCTGACGATGACCCTGCACTCCCCCCAGGTGCACGGCTTCTTCTCCATCCCGGTCGATCACCTGCACGCTCTCCGCGAGCTCGCCGCGCATTTTTCCACCGGCGACCTGACGAACACCGTGGTCGTCTCCCCCGACCTCGGGAACGCCAAGGAGGCAGCCAGTTTTGCCCGGATGCTCGGCACGCCGGTGGCGGCCGGCGCGAAGCAACGGTTCGCCGACGACCGGGTCGCCATCACCTCGGTGATCGGCGACATCACCGGCCGGGAGGTGATCGTGCTGGACGACGAGATCGCCAAGGGCAGCACCATCATCGAGCTGGTCCGGGTACTCCGCGAACAGGGCGTCGGCGGGGTCCGGGTGGCCTGCACGCACGGCCTGTTCGCCGACGGGGCGCTGGACCGCATCGGCGAACTTCCCGAGGTCCAGGAAATCGTCTGCACCAACACGGTGCCGATCTCCCCGGACCAGCGATCCGGCGACGGACTACTGACCGTGCTGTCGATCGCGCCGGCCGTGGCCGAGGCCATGCGCAGGATCCATGACGGGGAATCGGTCAGCGCGCTGTTCACCCAGGAAGAACCGATCTCCGGTCAGGGCCTGTTCTGATCCCTGGCGCTCACTCGTTGCTGGCGCGCAGCAGATCCGGCAGCAACGCCGCGCCGGGTGCCCGGTCCGACCCGGCCAGCGCGTCATCCAGGTTGTTCAGGATGCAGGACTTCAGCGACAGGCAGCCGCAACCGATGCACGAGGACAGCCGGTCCCGCAGTGCCTCGATAGCCGCGATCCGATCGGTCAACCGCTGCTGCCAGTCCCGGGAAATCCGAGTCCAGTCCCGGGCCGTCGGCGTCCGACCGTCCGGCAGTTGAGCCAACTCGATGGCGATCTCCTGCAGCGACAGGCCGACGTTCCGGGCCGCTCTGATGAACGCCAACCGCCGCAACACATCTCGCCGGTAACGCCGCTGACCGCCGCTGGTTCTGGCCGCAGCGATCAGGCCTTGTGCCTCGTAGAATCGCAGTGCCGACGGCGCGTAGCCGCTGCGGTGGGCCACCTCACCGACCGTCAGCGGCGATGATTTGTCGATTGTCACGACGCCAACGGTACGCGATGACCTGAACTGCACTTGAACTTGCCGGGCGGCGTCTACGCTCGTGCCATGCATCCGATCGAAGCCCTGGAACGGGTGTCCTACCTCTCCGATCGTGGCCGGCTGGACAAGCGCAAGTCGGAGGCGTTCCTGAAGGCGGCCTCAGTGCTGCGGGCACTGCCGAGCGCCGAACTCGAGCAGCGGATCGCCAACGGCACCATCACCTTCCTGCCCGGCATCGGGCCGAGCACCGCCGCCGTCATCCAACAGGCGGCTGCCGGCAGGGTGCCCGATCGGATTGCCGATCTGGAGCAGCAGACCGTCGTGGCGATCGGTGCCGGCGCCGACCTGCGGTCCACGCTGCGGGGCGACTGCCACACCCACTCGGTGGCCAGCGATGGCAGCGCCACCATCACCACCATGGCCGCCGCCGCTCGGGCGCTGGGTCACGAATACCTGGTGGTGACCGACCACTCACCGCGACTGACCGTGGCCAACGGTCTGAACCGGGACCGACTGCTGGCCCAACTCGACGAGATCGCCGCACTCAACGAGGAGTTCGCGCCGTTCCGCATCCTCACCGGTATCGAGGTGGACATCCTCACCGACGGCTCGCTGGACCAGGACGACGATCTGCTCGAACGGCTGGACATCGTGGTCGCCTCGGTGCACAGCAAGCTGACGATGGACGCGCCGGCGATGACCCGGCGGATGCTGGCCGCGGTACGCAACCCGCGCACCAACATCCTGGGTCACTGCACCGGACGAAAACTGGACCCGCAGCCGGCCGGGGCCAAGGTCGTCCGACCGCCATCGACCTTCGACGCCGCCGCCGTCTTTGCCGCCTGTTCGGACGCCGGGACCGCGGTGGAGATCAACTCCCGGCCGGAGCGGCAGGATCCGCCCGAGGAGCTGCTCGAGCTGGCCGTGCAGGCCGGCTGCCTGTTCTCCATCGACACCGACTCGCACGCTCCCGGCCAGTTGGAGTTCCTGAACTACGGCGCCGACAAAGCCGCTGCCCACGGCATCGAGGCAGAACGGATCATCACCAGCTGGCCGATCGACGACCTACTCGCCTGGAGCCATCGGCGCTGACCTGTCAGTGCAGGACCTCAGCGTCCTTGGCCGACGTCAGCAATACCTCGAGCAGCCCGGCCAGCTCGGTCCGGGTAGCGCCCTCGGACACCGCGGTCGCCACATCTTCGGCAGCGCACCGCACTTGGAACAACCGATCGGACAATGCTTCCCGCTCGTCCGCGGTGAGGACGACGGCATCCTCCGGCAGTCCGCCGCGGTCCAGCGCGGCCCGACTCTCGTAGGCCCGCTGGCGACAGGCCTGGCCGCAATAGCGGCGCTTCCGGCCGACCGAATTTCCGTCGGCCAGCTCTCGACCGCACCACAGGCATCGACGTGGACTCTTCCGGCCGGCCGCCGGCGTGGCGGCCGGTGGCGGAGCCGGCGAAGTTCGGAAGGGTCGGGGCGTGCTCACAGCTGACAGGGTAGCCAGCTGCCCGACCGACCATGCCGGGTGCGGTTTCATCGATCAGGGCGGGACGTTTGGTACCGGGAACGGCGGTTTTCTCGGTCCGGCCGCCAGAAACGGTGTCTGGCGTACCGAACGTCCCGGGTCGCGCCGGCCACCGGCCGCCGGTCTGACGGGTCTGGTCTCTGTGCGCGGTCGCGCGGTGGCGCGGTGGCCGAGCGGACTTGCGTGCCAGACTGCGGCGGTGACGCACTACCTCGACGGACCCCGGCCCCGGATCTTGGCGCACCGCGGCTGGCACACCGGTGATCTCGCGGGGCTGGAGAACTCGACGGCCGCGTTCCGCCGGGCCATCGACGAAGGCATCCACTATCTGGAGACCGACGTGCACGCCACCAGGGACGGTGTGCTGGTGGCCTTCCACGACTCCGTCCTGGACCGGGTATCCGACGGCACCGGACCGATCGCCGCGCAGAGCTGGGCGGAGATCCGGGACACCAGGATCGGCGGTCGCGAGCCGATACCGCTGATGGCCGATGTGCTGGCCGCTTTTCCGGACGCGATGTTCAACATCGACCCCAAGTCGGACAACGCCGTCGGTCCGCTGATCGACATGATCACCGAAATCCGAGCCCAGGACAGGGTCTGCCTCGGATCGTTCTCCGGTCGCCGACTCGCGGTGCTGCGGCAGGCTCTCGGCCCGACGGTGGCCACCTCGCTGGCGCCGAGGGAGGTGTGGCCGCTGCTGCGGACCGGCCGGCTGCTGTCCCGCAAGGACATCCGGTCGCTCGGTGCGATCGCCGCGCAGGTCCCGGTTCGCTACGGCCGGCTGACGATCATCACCCGACGGTTTGTCGCTCGGGCCCATTCCGCCGGGCTCGAGGTGCACGCCTGGACCATCAATGAACCGGCTGAGATGCATCGGCTGCTCGACCTCGGTGTCGACGGGATCATCAGCGACCGACCGGATCTGGCGCTGGCCGTGGTCGCCGAACGCACCGACACCCGCTGACCGCGCAGTCGGAACAACCGGCCGGGTCCGGCGCTGGGGTCGAGCGGCCCCGGTCCGTTACAGTCCCGACGTGCCATCGGACAGTCGCCCGCGCGATGACCACCCCGACGATCGACCCGACCCGCGCAGCAGCCGACCTGCCGGCGATGCCGGGTTGCCGCTGAAACCAGCGAGCGGCGGGTCTGCCTTGTCTTCGGTGCCGGCGGCCGGATCCCGCCGTGGACTGCCCACCCAGGGCACTCTCAAGTACTTCTACGGTCCGATGGACTGCGGCAAGTCGACGCTGGCGCTGCAGGTCGACCACAACCACTCCCGGCAGGGCCGGCGCGGCCTGTTGCTGACCAAACTGGACCGCTCCCGGACCGGCCAGATCACCTCCCGGATGGGCCTGACCCGGGACGCCGTCGAGGTGGACGACTCGATGGACCTACGGGACCTGGTCCGGGCGTCCTGGGCGACCGGCCGCCGGGTGGACTACGTGATCGTCGACGAGGCGCAGTTCTTCTCACCGGCGCAGATCGAGCAGCTGGCGCAGCTGGCCGACGACGCCCAGGTCGACGTCTACGCGTTCGGTATCGCCACCGACTTCCGAAGTCGACTGTTCCCCGGTTCGCAGCGACTGTTCGAACTGGCCGACGAAGTGGTGCCGCTGCAGGTCGAGGTGCTCTGCTGGTGCGGTCGGCCGGGCCGGTTCAACGCCAGGGTGGTGGACGGCCGGATCGCCCGCGAAGGCGCTACCGTGATGGTGGCCGACCTGACCGACACCGTCCCCTCGCCGACCGAGGAGACTGTCCGCTATCAGGTGTTGTGTCGGGTTCATCATCGCAGTGGTGATCTCGGTCCGGATTCCGGACCGGAACTACCACTGACAGACTTCGACTAAACTGGTCAGGTTGCCGCACCCGCAGTGGCCGGGCGATCGCCGATCACCCGACTGGGAACTAATCCCGCCGGCTGCCGCGTTGTACTTGCCGCACATCATTCGCGCCGGTCCCCGACCCCGGTGCGCAGAAGGGAAATCCCATGGCTGATCGCGTCCTTCGCGGTTCTCGTCTCGGTGCCACCAGTTACGAGGCCGACCGTAATCACGACCTGGCTCCGCGTCGCACCGCCACCTACGCCTGCCCGCGCGAGCACGAGTTCACCGTGCCGTTGGCCGACGATGCCGAGGTTCCCGGCGTCTGGGACTGCCGGATGCACGGGCTGGAGTCTGTGCTGATCGACGGCTCGGTCCCCGAGTCCAAGGCGGTCAAGCCGCCGCGGACGCACTGGGACATGCTGCTGGAGCGGCGCTCGGTGGCCGAGCTCGAGGAGATCCTCAACGAGAAGCTGGACGACCTGAAGGCCCGCCGCACCCTGCAGTGACGCCCGGCGGCAGGCTCAGCGTCGGGAGAACACCCTCTTGACCTGGCGCAGTCGGTGTTGGAGTCCCCAGCGGAACACCTTCAGGAACGCCTCGCTGACGATGTTGCCGCTCATCTTGGACTCGCCGATGGTCCGCTCGGTGAAAGTGATCGGCACCTCGGCAACGGTGAACCCGGCTTGCACGGTGCGCCAGGCCAGGTCGATCTGGAAGCAGTAACCGTGGGACTCGATGGCATCCAGATCCAGCGTCCGCAGCACGGTCGCCCGGTAGGCCCGGTAGCCGGCGGTGATGTCCTTGATACCGACACCCAGCGTCAGCCGCGAGTACACGTTGCCGCCCCGGGAGATCAACTCCCGCAGCCTCGACCAGTTCACCGTCGAACCGCCCGGCACATACCGCGAGCCGATCACCAGGTCGGCGTGGGCGGTGGCGGTCAGCAGCCGCGGCAGTTGTTCCGGGGCATGTGAGCCGTCGGCGTCCATCTCCACGAGCAGCTGATAGTCGCGATCCAGGCCCCAGCGGAAACCTTCGATGTAGGCCCGGCCCAGGCCGTTCTTGGTGGTCCGGTGCAGCACCTGGATCTGCGGATCGGCAGCGGCTCGCTGGTCGGCCACCTCACCGGTGCCGTCCGGCGATCCGTCGTCGACCACCAGCACATCGGCGATCGGCACCGCTGCCCGTAGCCGGTCCAGGATCACCGGTAGGTTCTCCCGCTCGTTGAACGTCGGGATGATCACCAATACCCGGTCGGCTGCGTCACTCTGGCGGTCGGCCGTCACGGCGTCGTGTCCTCCTGGTTGTCGTCATCGGTGGTCCGGTGGGTCCGGAGGCTGCGGTGGCGTCCTCGGCCGAGGTGCACACCGAGGAGCAACAGTAATGCCACCGGCGTCGCCGCCGTCAGCAGCCATTCGATCGGCGCCCCCAGCACGGTACCGGGCGTCGTCCGGGCGATCAGCGGAACGCTCGGAACCAGGACACCCGGGGTGAACAGCGGCACCGACGACTCCACCGACCCGTCCGGTCGGATCACTGCCGACACCCCGCTGGTGGCGGCGATCAGCACTTCGCGGCCGTGCTCGACCGCGCGCACCCGGCTCATCGCCTGCTGCTGATAGGTCTCGTCGGTCCAGCCGAAGGTGGCGTTGTTGGTCTGCACCACCAACATCTGGGCGCCGCCCCGCAGCAGATCCCTGGTCAGCGAGTCCTCGACGATCTCGAAACAGATCAGGTCACCGATTGCCGCCCCGGCGATGGTGAAGTTGCCCGGCCGGTCACCCGGCAGGAACTCCGACCGCAGCAGATCGACCTTGTCGCTGAAGATCCGGAAGAACGAGCGGTACGGCATGTATTCGGCGAACGGGACCGGGTGCCGCTTGATGTACGTCTGGGCCGGACCGGTGACGGGATTCCAGACGATGCCCATGTTGTAGTTGCGGTTCGGCCGGTCGGCGGCCACCACCGCACCGACCAACACCGGTACCCCGATGTCGTCCACCGCGGCCGAGATCACCTGCGCCGCATCGGCATTGGTGTAGGGATCGAGGTCCGAGGCGTTCTCCGGCCAGATCACCAGGTCCGGTTTCGGCTGGCTGCCGGCCCGGACGGCGGCGGCCAGTTCGTGGGTGCGCTGGGCATGGTTGTCGGTGACGGCGCGGCGCCGGTCGTTGAAGTCCAGGCCGGGTTTGGGCACGTTCCCCTGGATGACGGCGATCGACCGGTGCGGCCGAGCCGCGGCGTCGCCCGCGCTGGTCGAGGTGAACCGGCCGAGCAGGCCCAGCAGGAAGCAGCCGAGGATCAGCATCACCGGCAACGCCAGCACCGACACCCGCAGCGCCGCCCGCTGCCGCCAACCGGCCAGCGCCAGGGCGGTCAGGGCAAACCCCGCCAGCGCGATGACGAAAGTCAGACCGGGGGCGCCGAACAGCGACGCCACCGGCAGCAGCGGACCGTCCGGCTGGGAGAAGGCCAGCGAGCCCCAGGGAAATCCGCCGAACGGGAACCGGCCGATCACCGCTTCGCCGGCCACCCAGGCGGCGGCCGACCAGAGCGGCCAGTACGGCAACCGGCGCGCCGCATGGATCAGCAGCACCGTCAGCCCCATCGCCACCGACAACACGACGGCCAGCGCGAGCCACGGCAGCGACCCGACGTAGACGCCGGTCCAGCTCAACAGCGGCACGTGGAAGGCGATGCCGAACACAGTGCCGAGCCCGAACGCCGCCCGGCCACGTACCTCGGACACCGCGATGCCCAGCAGCCCCACACCGACGATGGCCGCCCACCACTGGGTGGACGGCGCGAACGCCGCGTACAGAGTGAGACCACCGACCACCGCGACCACCGCGCGGACGGCGGTCGCCAGCAACGTGGTCCGGCGCCGCCGGGTGTCTGGCAGCACCGTCACGTCTGCAATGGTATCGCCGGCGGTCAGCGGTCCGCGGCCGCCGGATCCGCATCCAGCGGTACTCGCAGCCGATCCCCGGCGGTCAGTTCGACGCGATGGGTCCATCAGCGGAATGACATTGCTGCCCGGACAAGTCTGGGACACTGCTCTGGTGACTGTCCAGCCACCCTCCACCCAGCTCGCCCGGACCAATCCGTCGGCCGGGCTGTCCGCGGACGAGGTGGCCCGACGAACATCGGACGGCCAGACCAACGCCGTAGACACCAGCTCTTCGCGCACTGTCTGGGAGATCGTCAAGGCCAACGTGCTCACCCGGTTCAACGCGATCCTCGGTGCACTGTTCGTGCTGATCGTCATCACCGGATCGATCGCCGACGGCCTGTTCGGTCTGATCCTGGTGTTGAACTCGATGATCGGCATCGTCCAGGAGTACCTGGCGAAACGGAAACTGGATCGGCTGGCGCTGCTGAATGCGCCGATCACCCGAGTGGTCCGCGACGGTACGGTCGCCGAAATCCCTACTGCGCAGGTGGTTCTCGGTGATCTGGTGGAACTGCGCACCGGGGACCAGGTACCGGCCGACGGCGCCCTGGCCTCGGGTGCCGGGCTGGAACTGGACGAGGCCAACCTGACCGGCGAATCGGATGCGGTAGGAAAGGAACCGGGCGACGAGGTGCGATCCGGAACCAGCGTGGTGGCCGGCAGCGGGCGATTCGTGGCAGTCGCGGTCGGGCCGAATGCCTATGCCAACAAGATCGCCGCGGAGGCCCGAAAGTTCACCAGGGTCCGCAGTGAGATCCAGGAGTCGGTCAACAAGCTGCTCAAGTACATCACCTGGGTGATCATCGTCGCCCTGCCGTTGCAGATCATCTCGCAGGCCAGGGTGGTCGGCGATCAGGGTTGGCGCGAGGTGGTGATCCGGTCGACCGGCGGGCTGGTCGGGCTGGTCCCGGAAGGCCTGGTGCTGTTGACGTCGGTGGCCTTCCTGCTGGCAGCGGTGCAACTCACCCGGCAACAGGTACTGGTGCAGGAGCTACCGGCGGTCGAGGGGCTGGCCCGGGTCGACACGGTCTGCCTGGACAAGACCGGCACCCTGACCGTCGGCGACATCATCTTCGAAGACATCGAGGTACTCGGTGATCCCGAGGGTCGCGGCGACGGGGTCGGCGTCGACGAGATCCGTTGCGCCCTCGGCGCTCTCGCCGACGATCCGAATGCCAACGGCACCCTGAAGGCGGTTGCCGCGGCCATCGATCCACCGGACGGCTGGGAGCGGATCGCCACCGTCGCCTTCAACTCGGCCCGCAAGTGGAGCGCCGCCTGTTTCGCCGGTCGACGTACCTGGGTGCTGGGCGCGCCCGACGTGCTGCTGGCAGCCGACGATCCGCTGCGGGACCGGGTGTCGGCGCTGGCCCGCACCGGCCGCCGGGTGATCCTGCTGGCCAGCAGCTGCGGCCGGTCGCTGGATCAGCCGGTGCTGCCGTCCGATCTGGTGCCGGAGGCGCTGGTCACCCTGACCGAACAGGTCCGGCCCGATGCTGCCGAGACATTGCGCTACTTCGCCGAGCAGGGGGTGGCCATCAAGGTGATCTCCGGCGACAACCCGCAGACCGTTGCGGCGATCGCGAAGGCGGTCGGACTGCCGGTGGACACCGACACGATGGAAGGGGTCGTCGACGCCCGCACCCTCGGCACCGATCCGGCCGAGCTGGTCGAGATCGCTGCCCGGACAACGGTATTCGGCCGGGTCTCCCCCGAACAGAAGCGGGCACTGGTACGTGCCCTGCAGTCGCAGGGACATGTGGTGGCGATGACCGGTGACGGTGTCAACGACGCGCTGGCCCTCAAGGACGCCGACATCGGGGTGGCGATGGGCAACGGTGCACAAGCCACCAAATCGGTCGCCCAGCTGGTGCTGTTGGACGGCAAGTTCTCCCACCTGCCGTCGGTACTGGCCGAGGGTCGACGGGTGATCGGCAACGTCGAACGGGTGGCGAACCTGTTCCTGGCCAAGAACGTGATGAGTCTGATCGCGATCATCACCGCTGCGGCGTTCGCCCTGCCGTTCCCCTTCTTGCCGCGGCACCTGACGCTGGTCAGCGCGGTGACGATCGGGATTCCGGCATTCTTCCTGGCCCTCGGCCCGAACAAGCGCCGCTACCTCCCCGGATTCCTCCGCCGAGTGCTGCGATTCGCGGTGCCGGCCGGCGTGGTCGCCGGGCTGGCGGTGCTGGTCTCCTACCTGTGGGCGAACCACCTCTACGGGGTGCCGCGGGCCGACTTCGGTGAGCGGTGCAAGGTGGTCGAGGGCACCAAGACGGTAGCCGACATCGCCTGTTGGCAGCCGGGAGCCGGCGCCACCGTGGCCCTGCTGGCTGTCTTCTTCTGGATCCTGATCGTGCTGGCCCGGCCGTTCCGGATGTGGAAGGTCGCCTTGATCGGCTCGATGGTGATAATCGCGGTGCTCGCCTTCGTGATACCCGCCGCCCGCCGATTCTTCAACTTCGATCTACCGGCCGGCCTGCTCTGGCAATCGCTGGCGGTCGGTGCAGTCGGAGCGATCGCCATCGAGATCGTGTATCGCACCGCCGGTGAGGTCCGCCGGGCCCATCACATCGCCGACTGATCCGAACCCGGCGATGCAGCCGAACCCGGCATGCCGAACCCGGCATCATGAACAGACAGGAACCCCTTGGCCGGCAAAGACTCCGACCGATTCCCGGATCACCATTCCAGCCTGCTGGAGACGGCGACGGACCACGGTGCGATGCGGATCGAACAGGATCTCCTCCGACCCTCCGGCCGCTTGGTGTACCTGGACGGAGTCGCCTGCTCCTACATCGATCTGGACGATCCGGCGCACGTTGAATTCCTCTACCTGCGCCGGTTCGTCGACATCATCGAGGCGATCTGGCCGGCGCCGGCGCCGGTGCGGGTGACCCACGTCGGTGGCGGTGCCGTCAGCCTGCCGCGGTTCCTGTCCGACAGTCGGCCGAAGTCCACGCAGATCGTCTACGAGTACGACGCCGCGCTCATCGAACTGGCTCGCGAGCATCTGGGGTTGCGGACCTTTCCGGGGCTGCGGATCAAGATCGGCGACGCCCGGCCCCGGATGGATCGGCGGACCCCCGGTTCGGCCGATGTGGTGGCCGGTGACGCGTTCGTCGGACGCGCGGTGCCGATCGGGCTGAGCAGCGTCCAATACGTGCGGCAGGTCCGGCAAATACTCGGCCGGGACGGCATTTATCTGCTCAACGTGATCGGCGGACCCGACCTGCACCATGCCCGCCGGCACGCCGCCACCCTGTGTGCGGTGTTCGCGACCGTACTGCTCACCGCGGATCCGGATGTGCTGTCCGGCAAGGTGAGTGGCAACCTGGTCTTCCTGGCAACCGGCCGGACCAGCCGGAACCTGCCGATCGGACCGATCACCCGGGCCTGCACCTCCGGCGCCTACCCGGACCGGGTGATCCTGCCTGACGAGATCGGCCGGTTCGCCGCCGGTGTACCGGTACTGACCGACTGACGGATCTGTCACCTCGGATCACTCGGACTCCGCACCGCCGATGACCGCACTCGTCACGTCGGACGACCAAGTCTCTCCGGGACGTTTGGTACGCCGAACATCGAAAATCGCTGTCAGAGCGCCATCTTCGTCAACGGGCGTACCGAACGTCCCACCTGCTCCGCGATGTCGCGACCGGGAACAGATCGAACGAACCCAGCGGGCGAGACGGGGTCCGGGGCGTCACCGCCCGGGTCACTGGCGACGAGTTCGGGGAACCAGTCCGGTGTGAGCGGCGGCGAAGGCGAGCTGATCGGCGTATTCCGCCGCCTGAGCGCCCACCGGCTTGCCCATGCCGTGCCCGGCTCTGGTGTCGATCCGGAGCAGCGCCTGAGCGGTCCCGCGCTGACAGAACTGCAGCTGGGCACCGAACTTCAGCGAGTGCGCCGGCACCACCCGGTCGTCGTGGTCGCCGGTGCAGATCAGTGTCGGCGGATAGTCGACGTCCGGCGCCAGGTTGTGCAGCGGCGAATAGCGGTGCAGCACGGCGAAGTCGTCGGCATTGTCGGGGTCGCCGTACTCACTGGTCCAGGCCTGGCCAACGGTGAACCGATGGAACCGGAGCATGTCCAGCACCCCGACGGTCGGCAGCGCCGCCGCCCACAGCTCGGGTCGCTGGACGATGGCTGCGCCGACCAGTAGGCCGCCGTTGGACCGGCCGTGTACCGCCAGTTGCCCGGCGGTGGTGGTGCCATCGGCGATCAATGCCTCGGCGCAGCCGAACAGATCGTCGAACACCCGTTGCTTGTGCGCTCCCATTCCCGCCTGGTGCCACAGCTGGCCGAACTCGCCGCCGCCCCGCAGGTTGGCCACCACGAACACGCCGCCGGCCTGCACCCAGGCGGCGAACAGCGCCGAGAACGACGGTGACATCGGGATGTCGAAGCCGCCGTAGCCGTACAACAGGGTCGGCGCCGGGCCGGCCGTTCCACCTACCGGATCGGCCAGTCGGACCACCGTCATCGGCACCTGGGTGCCATCGGCGGAGGTGCCGCGTCGCCGCTGCGCCAGCACGGCACGGACATCACCGGACGAGTCTGCCGAACCCGCGGGGATCTGTTGTACCGCAACGGATCCGTCAGCGAGTTCGATCCGCTGAATGGTCAGTCGCCGGGTGAACGATGTGCTGCCGATGAAGATCTCCCGGCTGGCCTCCCGGCAGTGCACCTCGGTGACCGAGGCCGGATCGGACAGCTCAACGTCGGTCAGCAGGGCTGCGTCCGGGCCGACGATCTGCACCCGATGGGCGGTGTCCCGGGATCGGACCAGCACGAACGCGCCGTCGGCGGCGCTCACCGAGACCAGCAGGTCGGCCGGATCCTCGCCGACCAGATCGGTGAACTCGCCATCCGGTTGTCCGAGATCGACCGTCACCAATCGGCCACGCTCGGCATCCCGCTCGGTGTGCAGGTACAGCACGTCGTCGATCACGGCCACCGGATGGTGGACGTCCGCAAGTTCGGCGACCACCGGCCTCGGCGGACCGAACAACTCCGCCGCATCGACGTCGACGCTCCGGACTTCGACAACGGTGCGGGAATCGGTGCCGGGGGCGGCGGTCAGCATCAACCACCTCCCGTCACCGGAGAACTCGGGCTGCACCATCCAGTTCGCCGCCCGGCCGCTGTCCGACCGGGACCACACCAGGCTGTCGGTCTGTTGGTCGGTGCCCAGCCGATGCAGCAGCAGTTCGCCCGGTGGCATCGAGTCCACCAGCTGTTGTCCGGACGGCTCCGGGTACCGCCAGTACAGAAAGCCCGACGAGTCCGGCAGCCAGGTCGGCGCTACGAACTTCGTCCAGCGCAGCCGGTCGCTCAGCTCCGAACCGTCGGCGGCATCCAGCACGATCACCGTCCGCCAGTCCGAACCTGCCTCGGACAGCCCTACCGCCACCAGCCGACCGTCCGGGCTGACCGATATCGACATCAGCGCCACAGTGCCGTCATCGGCCAATTCGTTGGGATCCAACAGCACCCGTGGCCGCTCCAGCAGTTCTTCGAGATCGGCGCCGGTCAGCAATCGGTCCTGATCGGCGTCACCCGGATTGTCCAGCCGGAAGTATCGGCCGCCGTACTCCCACGGAGTGCCCGCCCGTGGCCGGGTCAGCAGCTCCGTCACCGACGCCAGGAAGTGACCGCCGGCCGGCAGGCCCGCCAGATATGGTGCACTGACAGCGTTCTGGGCGGTGACGAACTGGATCGTTCGCTCCGAATCGGGATCTTCCAGGTAGCGGTACGGATCGGCGACGGTGACGCCGTGCAGAACCTCGGACACCTCGTCCCGGTCGGCGGGTGGGGCGCTGGTGGTGGCCTGGTCGGCCTGATCAGTCATCCATCGATCCCATCACACGGCGCCGGCCACGGCCGGGCCACCATCGGTACGGCCGCCGGACAGTCCCGACCGGTGACGTCATTTGCGGGCCAGGAAGCCCGGATACTCCCCCATCACGCCGGACTGGATGGCGAAGGTCTTGGGTCCGACGCCGGCCAGCCTGGTGATCACCGTCGGACCGTTCTGCTCGGTGATCGCGCCGTCGAACTTCGAAACGCCCAGCCGCTTCCAGACGTCGGTGAAGATGCTGGCCGCGGTGGCCGCTTCCTCCGCCGATCCGTACCGGGTGACGAACGCCGCAGTGCCGGTCAACCGGCCGTCCGGGGACCAGCTGTAGCCGCCGAACTCCGGCACCGGTGCCTCCTGGAAGCCGCCCTGTGCCACCGCCTGCTCGAAAGCCGCCTGCACCTGCTGCGGCGCCGAGTAGCTGGCCGATGCCACCAGCTTGGTACCCATCTGGATCATGGCCGCGTGTGGCGCTGCATCGAGCACGGCCCGCACTCCCGGGTCCTGGGCCAGCGAACCGTCCGCCAGCGCCGGACCGGTCATCGCCTGCTGCGCCAGGTCGGCCGGAGTATCGGTCTTGGTGAGGTAGGCGGTGCCGCCATCGGCGCTGCTGCCGATCCAGTCGCCGTCCACCGCGTATCCCTTGATCGGGCCGACGGAGCGCTCGGTGACGGTGCCGCCGCGCAGTTTGCTGTTGGCCAGCTTCGCCGAATCCACCCTCCCGTTGCAGACCGCGAGATAGCCGGATTTGTCGTCGGCACCGAGTTCGATCGCCAAACTGTCGCCCGGGACGCCGGACCGCAGGCTGCCCGATGTCGCGTCCAATTCGGTACCGCACGGGTTGTCGACCGCGACGATGTCCAGCCAGGCCATCTCCGATTTCGGCCGCCCACCGGAATCCTGTTGTTGGTCGGCATATCCGGACCGTTGGGCGATGGTGTTCAAGGCGGCCGCATCGACCAGGATGATCGACGTCTTGGTTGCCGCCGTCGCCGGTAACCGTTGCAGCACCGGCAGTACGGCGGCGCCACCGTCCGCGGCTGCCACCGCCGGCCCGGCAGACAACGGGTTGGGGACGCCGACCACCGGGTCGCTACAGCCGGCCAGCAGCACGACGGCCGCCACCGTGGCAGCTACTGCATCAGCGACTGCGGTTCGGCGTTTCACTGCTCCGATCCGACGGTGGGCAACACCGGCCGGTCCTCGAACGGGGTGGACAGCACCACCGTGGTGCGGGTCGATACGCCGGCCCGGCCGCGGATCTTCGCCAGCAGCACCTCGAGCGCCACCGGCGTGGCGACCCTGGCCTTGACGATGTACGACTCGACACCGGCCACCGAATGGCAGGCCTCGATCTCCGGGAGATCGGCGATCCGCTGCGGGTAGTCGTCCGGCGCTGCCGGGTCGATCGGTGTCAGCGAGATGAAGGCCGTCAGCGGCAGTCCGAGCTGCTCGGAGTCCAGTCGGGCCGCGTAGCTACGGATCACACCGCGTTCTTCGAGTCGTCGAACGCGTTGGTGCACTGCAGATACCGACAGTCCGATGCGTTCTGCCAGGTCGGTGAAGGAGCACCGGCCATCGGCCGCCAGCTCGGCGGCGATCCGAGCGTCGATATCCTCCAGCACCTAAATCGTCCCGCTGTCCAAGATCACCAGCGAGGTGTCGGCGTGGTTGAGCTGCTGCGGCCTGCCGTCCTGGTCGACCACCACGATGTCCTCGATCCGGACGCCGAACCGCCCGGCCAGGTAGATGCCGGGTTCCACCGAGAACGCCATTCCCGGCTCCAGCACTGCGGTGTTGCCGGCCACCAGGTAGGGATGCTCGTGTACCTCGAGTCCGATGCCGTGACCGGTACGGGTGATGAACGCATCGCCGTATCCGGCCTCGTCGATCACCGTGCGACTCGCTGTATCGACCGCTTCGCCGGCGGTCCCAGCGGTCGCCGCGGCGACACCGGCGGCTTGGGCTCGGCGGACCGTCTCGTACACCGTCTCGAACTCCGGGTCGGTCGGCCGGCCGACCGAATAGGTCCGGGTGCAATCGGAGAAATATCCGGCCGGTGACACTCCACCGATGTCGATGACCACCGGGTCGCCGACGCCGATCACTCGGTCCGAGGCCTCGTGGTGTGGGCTGGCGCCGTTCGGGCCGGACCCGACGATGACGAATTCGGCGGCGGCGTGCCCCTCCTGCACCAGGGCGGCCGCGATGTCGGTGGTCGCCCGGTGCTCGGTGCGGCCGGCCCGGAGAAACTCGCCCATTCGGGCGTGCACCCGATCGATGGCGGCGCCGACGGCGGCCAGTGCGGCGACCTCGGCCTGGTCCTTGCGCATTCGCAACTCGGCGATGGCCTCACCGGCCAGCGTCAACTCCGAACCGGTGACCGCCCGGCGGATCCCGAGAACGTGCGCCGCCGGCAGGTAGTCGTCGACAGCAAATGTTCGGGCCCGGTCCGGCAGCAGCGCGGCCAGTGCTGCGTGCGGGTCTTCACCGTCTCGCCAGGTGACGATGTCGAATCCGAGTTCTTCCACCGGGGTTCCGGACCAGCCCGGACGTTCCAGCTTCGGAACCAGCAGACGAGGTGTTCCATCCGGTGTCACTGTCAAACAGGTCAGGCGCTCGTGCGAGGAGACCGAGTGCCCGAGGAAGTAACGCAGATCGGCGCCCGGGCCGATCAGCACCGCGTCGGCGCCCGCCCGTTCGGCCTGCATTCCGAGCAGGTGAATCCGGTCGGCCAGCGTCGCGATCGGGGTCGGCGTACTCAGCGCGGGATCGTCGATGGTGCTCACACTGTCGTTGGAACTCACTCTGTCGATGGTGCTCACACTGTCGTTGGTGCTCATATTGTGGATGCTCGGAGCAGACATGCCCGCGAGCATATCGGGGTGTCGGTGCCGCGTCCCGATGTCGGCGCCCTGCCGCCGGGTAGCGTCCCGCTACATGTTGCAACTGCTCGATCTGGCCGGGATCTACTTCCGGGCGTTCTTCGCGGTGCCGTCCTCGACGGTCGGATCGCACGGTCGGCCGGTGAACGCCATCCGCGGCACGCTGGACATCATGGCCAGGGTGATCGGCGATGCGGGACCGAGCAGGGTGATCGCCTGCCTGGATCTGGACTGGCGGCCGGCCTGGCGGGTCGAGCTGATCCCCACCTACAAGACGCATCGGGTGCTGCAGGTGATCGCCGATCCCGATCAGCCCGACGTCGAGCAGGCCCCCGACGAACTGTCCGAGCAGGTCCCGGTGTTACTGGAGGCGTTGGCGGCCATCGGGATCGCCACCGCCGGCGCCGAACACTGCGAGGCCGACGACGTGATCGGCACCCTGGTCCATCGGGAGAACCGCGACCCGGTGGAGGTGGTGACCGGCGATCGCGACCTGTTCCAGCTGGTTTCCGACGATCCGCCGCCGACCACCGTGCGCTACATCGGTGCCGGGATGAGCAAGGCGATGGTGTACGACGGCGCGGCCGTGCAGTCCCGGTTCGGAGTGCCGCCGTCCGGCTACGCCGACTACGCCACCCTCCGCGGTGACGCGTCCGACGGATTGCCCGGCGTTGCCGGTATCGGCGACAAGACGGCCGCCGCCCTGATCACCACCTTCGGCTCGATCCAGGGTGTACTGGCCGCGCTGGACAGTGCCGATTCCCGGCTGGCCTCCGGTCCGCGCCGGAAGCTCGAACCAGCCAGGGACTACCTCGCGGTGGCACCGCAGGTGGTGGCCGTCCGCACCGACGGGGCGGTGCAACTGGACGGCGACGGCAGGCTGCCGACGGCGCCGGCCGACCCGGAACGATGGGCAGCGTTGGTGGCCGAGCACGGCCTCGGCGGGTCGGCCCAGCGGCTCGCGGCGGTGCTGGGCTTCGGAGCCGGCCCGGCATGACCGGTCCCAGCGGTGCCGTCAGCCGGTTGGCCGATCTGCGGGTGGTGGTCGATCGGATCGAGGGCCGCTCGGTCTGCGGGCTCAAGCCGGGAGACTTCTTCGAGCTGACCGGCTCCAGTCGGCTGTCCATCCCAGCCGGCGGCCATTTCTGCCTGTACGCGCTGGCCGCGGTGGCCCCACTGCTGCCGGCCAAACAGCGCGCGCTGGTCGACGGTGACTGGCTGGCCAGCGACACCGAGGTGGCCTGCCCGGATCCGGACGAACGGCTGATCATGCGGATCGAGATCGGGTCGCGGCGGGACCTGCCGACCGAAGAGCTCACCTGAGGTGACGGCGCCGCCGCGATCCACCTCGGGGACAGCCGCTCGTTCGGTCTCGATCGCCCTGCAGACCGACAAGACCGCCCGGCAGTACGCTCGGCTGGCGACCGCCGCCGAAGCGCTGGGATTTGACGGCGTCAGCGTCTTCGCCGATCTCGGCTTCCAGCCGCCGGCCGCCGCGTTGGCGGTGATCGCCGACAACACCTCGCGGGTACGGATCGGCGCGGCCTGTCAGAATCCGACGCTGTTGCACCCGGTGGAGATTGCCGGCCAACTGGCGACCCTCGACCTGCTGTCCAACGGTCGGGGCTACGGCGGGCTGGTCCGGGGCGCCTGGCTCGACGGGTTCGGCGGGTCCGCCACCGGCGGTCTGAGCCGGCTCACCGAGTGCGTGACGATCCTCCGGGCGGTGCTGGCAGGTGACGATTCCGGTTACCAAGGAAGGCATTTCACCGTCCCACCGGGGTTTCGGCTGCAGTTCCCCATTCGCCGGAACACGGTTGAAATCCTCATCGGCACCTGGGGTCCGCGGACCGCCGCGCTGGCAGTCGCGTTGGAGGTCGACGAGGTGAAGATCGGTGGAACCGCCAACCCGGACATGGTGCGGCTGATGCGTAGCCGGCTCGGCCCGGCGCTCGGCCTGGTGGCCGGCGCGGTCACCGTCTGCGACGCGGACCCGGCAGCGGCTCGACGACTCGCCCGTCGCGAGGTCGCCATGTACCTGGATGTGGTGGCAGCACTGGATCCGACCGTGGCCGTCGCACCGGACGAGCTGGCCCGGATGCGGGAGCGGCTGGCCCTCGGCGACCTGACCGGCGCCGCCGGCTCGATCAGTGACGACACCCTGTCCCGGTTCGCCTTCGCCGGCACCCCGGCGCAGATCGCCGACCAGGCCAACGCGCTGTACGAGGCCGGCGCCACCCGGGTCGAGTTCGGCACCCCACACGGCATCGAACCACTGGAAGGTCTGACGCTGCTCGGCCAGCAGACGCTGCCCGCGCTGGATCGGCCGAAACGGTGACGGATCGGATCCGGCCCGGTCCGTCGCCGGTCTGGTCGGTCGCCGATCGGTATCTGGCCCGGCTGGCCCGGACCGACGCGACCGCCGCCCATGCCGCCGGTGCGCCGGTGCGGACCGAACTTCCGCAGGCCGCCCCGGACGATGTCGACGACCGGAACGATGCGGCCAGCGCGGCTCGTACCGAGCTGGCCGGCACCATCCCGATCGACAGCGCGGACGCCGACCTGCGGGCTGCCCTCGGCGAGCGACTCGATGCCGAGATGCTGTTGTCCGACAACGGCTTCACCGACCGGCTGTTGGCTCCGTTGGCCACCCCGGTGCAGGCGATCCGGTCGATATTCGATGCGTTGCCGACGGCCACCGAGTCCGACTGGGAGTGGCTGATCGGCGAACTCGAGGCCGTCCCAGCTGCCTTCGACGGCTACCGCCGAACGCTGGCCCGCGCGGCCGAGCGCGGTGATCGAGCTGCCGCGCGTCAGGTCCGGCTGGTGGCGCGGCAGTGCCGGAGCTGGATCGGACCGGACATCGACTTCTTCCGCCGACTAGCGGCCGGCGCGCCAGAACCGCTGGCCAGGGCAGCCACTCGCGCCGGCGATCGGGCCACCGCCGGCACCGCGGAGTTCGCCCGCTTCCTCGAACATGACCTGCTGCCGGCGTCGCCGATCGCCGACGGAGTCGGGTCGGACATCTATCGCGCCACCGCCGGCGCCTTCCTGGGCGCCGAGGTGGATCCGATCGCGGTCGCCGAGTGGGGGTGGCGTGAGCTGGATCGGATCGACGCCGAAATCGAGAAGTTGGCATCGGACATCGATCCGGCCGGTCGGCAAGCGGCCATCACCCGGCTGGACGACGATCCGACCCGGATCCTGCGTTCAGATGCCGACATCGTGAACTGGTTGACCGACTCGATGGCGACGGTCGGCGATGCCATCGACGGCGTCCACGTCGACCTCCCGGCGGCTGCCCGGCTGCCGGCCTGCCGAATCTCCCACACCGGGTCGGGCGTCATGTACTACGCGGCACCCGACCCGGAGCTGACCCGGCCGGGCACCGTCTGGTGGGCCACCGAGCCCGGGCAGGGCGTGCACACCTGGCGGGAGCAGACCACCGTCCACCACGAAGGAATCCCCGGCCATCACCTGCAGATCAGTGCGGCGTTGGCTGCCGATTCGCTGCACCCGTGGCAACGAACGATGTGCCACATCCACGGCTATGCCGAAGGTTGGGCGCACCACGCCGAAACCTGGGCCGCCGAGATCGGGCTGCTGGACGATCCGGGTGACCGACTCGGCATGCTGCTCGGTCAGGCCTGGCGGGCTGCCCGGATCGTCATCGACAGCGGTCTGCATCTGGATCTGCCGATCCCGACCGGCCGGATCCCCGGCGCCGATCGCTGGACCCCCGATGTCGGGCTGGCGTTCCTGCGGCAGGTCACCGGCCTCGGACCGCAGATGGCGCAGTTCGAGATCAACCGCTATCTGGGTTGGCCGGCTCAGGCGTTGGCGTTCCGGTTGGGCGCCGCTCTGTTCGCCGAGATCCGGGCCGCCGCGCGATCCCGTGCCGGGTACCGGGACCGGGATTTCCACAACGATCTGTTCCGCCGCGGACCGATGGGACTGGGCCCACTACGGGAGCGGATGCTCGGTCAACGGCCCGCCAGCTCGCCGGCCGTCGATGACGCACCGAATCGGTTGTGATGCACCACCTCCGCGGTCGGTCGTCGGCGACGGGACCGGGTGCTGCCGCTGGGTGCGGTCCAGGCCGGATGGCCGAGCGCGATCACCCCGACGATCCGGCGATCGGCCGGGACGTCGAACGCCCGATGTACCGCGTCCATGTGTTCGGCCGGAACACCGAAGAACAACCCACCCAGCCCGGCATCGACGATCGCCAGCAGCATGATCATCGCGGCCATGCCGGTGTCCACATCCCAATACGGCACCGGCCAGTGGGATTCCTGCATGTCCTGCCAGGGTTTGTCCGGTTCGGCGTATCGCCGCAGGTAGGTCCGCATGTCCGAGCAGCACAGGATCAGCACCGGAGCGCTGGCCAATCCCCGCATCCAGTCGTCCAACTCCTCACCCGGGGCCATGGTGGCTGCCCAGAACTGTTGCACCACAGCCGCTTCGGACAACACCAGGAAGTCCCAGCCCTGACTGAATCCGGCGCTCGGCGCCCGCAGGCCCAACTCGACGATCCGCTGGACGACCTCGGGGTCCACCGGATCGGTGGTGAACCGGCGGATCATCCGGCGAGTACGGACGGCCTCTGTCAGCTCCATCGGCCGATCCTGTCACACGTCGTTCGGTGGACCGCCCCGCGGACCGCTCGGCAATCCGAGGTCGTTGCGGATCACGACGCCGCCGGCGATCACCATCCGCAGGCTGTCCAACACCGCGACATCCTGGGTCGGATCGTCGTCGATCACCAGCAGATCGGCAGCCAACCCAGGGGCCACCGCGCCGGTGAGATGGTCGATCCCGCACATCCGGGCGCCGTTGATAGTCGCTGCTTGGAGCACCTGCAGTGGGGTCAGGCCGGCCTGCTGCAGCAACCGGGCCTCGGTGACGATGGCGCTGCTGCCCTCGGCGATGTCACCGGGCGGATAGTCGGTGCCATGGGTCAGCGTCACCCCGGCGGCCACCAGCCGCCTGATGCTGGTCAGGTGCTCCGGCGCAGCCCGACGGGCGTTCGCCATCGAATGGTCGGCGAAACCCTTGGCCCGCATGGTGGCCTGTGAGTGGGTGACGATCAGCGTCGGCGAGACGAAGATGCCCGGCTGCGCCAGCAGCACCGCCGTGGCGTCGTCGACCTGGTAGGCGTGCTCGAAGCTGGTGACGCCGGCGTCGATCGCCGTCCGGATCGCCGAATGGTGCCCGGCATGGGCCACCACGTAGCTGTGGTGCCGGTCGGCGGCCCGGACCACCGCCGCCATCTCCTCGGCCGCCATCTCCGGGGCGTCCGGTTGTTCGCCGGCATGGGCCAGCCCACCGGTGATGAAGATCTTGACGTGATCGGCGCCGGCCGCCAGTTCGGCCATGGCTGCGACGTAGAACTCTTCGGGACCGCTGCAGTAGACCGAGCCGGTGCCCTGGCCGTGACCGCCGGGAACGGACAGCGCCCGGCCCCCGGCCAGGATCCGCGGCGCGGTGAACCAGCCACGCGCCGCCGCTGTCCGTAGCCGCAGGTCGATCTGGTGCTGTTCGTGGATGCATCGGATGGTGGTGGCGCCGGCCCGGAGTGCTGCCGTTGCCCGATCTGCCGCCCGGAACGCGGTGAGCGCCGGATCCTCGTTCTCGTCGGTGTCGGCGAACGGGAACAGGATCGACAGGTGCACATGCACGGTGACGATCCCGGGCAGCAGGAACCGTCCGCCGAGATCGATGACGGCGGCACCGGCCGGTACCGCCGATCCGTCGAGGATGTCGACGATCAACCCGTCCCGCAGCACCACCGTTGCACCGGACCGGACGATACCGGTGCGGACATCGACGACCCGGGCATTGGTCAGTAGGTCCGGTCGCACTCCGCGCTCCGCTTCGACGGGGACGTGCAGTATCACACGCTGGTTCGATGTGCTGCCCGGATGGCCGAAAGTCTTGGCCCACCCGGGATTTGAGGGTCGATGGCCGACCTGGGCCGGCTCCCACCGGGTGGACAACTCCAACTCGACAGCCTTAGGCCGGTGTGTCATCTCGACACGCCGGTGCGAGCGAAGAAATCTCAGAAAGATCGGGCAACGCTCTTGCGCCGTCGACGGGCGACAGCGTAGAAATTCTGTTACGCACTCCCGCAGGGGAGAGCGGATCGGAAGGCAATCGAGGTCCAGACCGGTGGAGCAATCCACTGGGCCCGCGGAGACGAAGCGGGCGGGCAGGCGAGCCGGCCGATGTTCGTCAGATCGTCTCGCTGCGAACGCCCCGAGCCCCGGCCAACTCATACTTGGCCGGGGCTCACCTTTATCTAATCCCCTGTCGCCCACCATCTCTGGCGCGACACGCCGCCCGCGTCACAAATTTCGGCCACCGACTCGGCCACCGCGACCGATCGGAAAACCGCGACACCCTGGGGTCATTGCCGGCGGCCGGAGAGCCGTTGCGGCACAGCAGATCTCGGCGAATTACCGCGAACCTGACAACACTTGAAAGCGCCTGTCGGCGGCGTGTCACCTCGACACGCCGACCAGCTGAAGAAAATTTCGGAAAAGTTGGGCCAAGCCCTTGCGGCCGGCGGGTGACTGCGGCGAGAATTCCGCTACGCACTCCCGCAAGGGAGAGCGGGTCGGATGGCCATCGAGGTCCCTACTGGCGGAGCAATCCGCCGGGCTCGCGGAGACGAAGCGAGCGGTCCAGCGAGTCGACCGACGTTCGCGGCTCGTCTTGTCGTGAACACCGAGGCCCGGCCAACTCATACTTGGCCGGGCCTCACCCATGTCTAACCCACCGGCGGTGCAATCCGGTGAACCGGTATTCCGTCCCGGGTGAACAGCCACCGAACAGTCGTCACAGCAAACGGCGCCCCGGACGGGTTTTCCGTCGGGGCGCCGCCACTGCGACAGTTCAGCTCAGTCTCAGTTGGGCAGGCCCACCTCGTAGGTGCCCTTGTCGTCCTTGACGGTGATGGTGACTGCCTTCTGGTCGCTACCGACGGTCACCGTGCAGGTGAAGGTGTTGCCGGCCTTCACCTCGGTGTCACCGGCCTTCGGGCAGTCGGCCTTGGTGGCATCGATGTTGTAGCTGGTCTTGAGCAGGTTCACCACGCCGTCCTGGACGGCGTTCTGGTCGAACACCTGCTTGTTCAACCAACCGGGCCACAGGAACAGCAGAATGGCCAGGATCGCCAGTACGCCGACGACCGACGACAGGATGGCGATCATCGCGGTGTTGGACTTGGCGGGCTGGCCCTGTCCGTACTGCTGGTAGCCCTGCTGACCGTATTGCTGGCCGTACTGCTGCTGACCGTAGCCGGCCTGCTGACCAGCGTCGTACTGGCCGTAGCCTTGCTGCTGACCGCCGTATCCGGCGGTGCTCGGCTGGCCGTATCCGGGCTGCTGCTGGCCGTAGCCCTGCTGCCCGTAGTCCTGCTGCCCCTGCTGGCCGTAGCCCGGCTGGGCCGGCTGGCCGTAGCCGGGCTGGGCGGGCTGGCCGTAGCCGGGCTGGGCCGGCTGTCCCCATTGGTCGCCCTGGCCCTGCTGGCCGTACGGGGATGGCGTCGAACCGGACGACGGACCGGTATACCCGGACCACTGCTGGGGATTGGGCTCCCCGCCCTGACCGTACGGCGTGCTCATTCGTGCCTCCCTGACCAGCCCGGCATCGCCCGAGCCTGTCGTATCGTTCGCAGTATGTGCTGACCATGATCCAACCATGTCGTCGAGTTGGTGAAACGGATCCGCGGCGACGTGTTGGTCCTGCAGCGGAACGGTACGCGGACCAGCCCGGGTGCGGGAGTCGAATGCGGGTGTGTATCCGGCAGGCAACTCCTCAGACGCTGCCCAACGAGACCACGCCGCGACGCAGCGCTGTCACCGCATCGGCTGCTCGTCCCGCCACGTCCCCCGGGGCGACCATCCGGATCTGGTCCAGCAGGTCGATCACCTGTCGGCACCAGCGCACGAAATCGCCCGCCGACACCTCTTGGCCGGTCTCCGCTGCACTGTCGAGGGCGTCGGCCAACGTGCTCCCACCCGCCCAACTGCGCACTGCTGACGCGAAGCCGGCATCCGGTTCGCGGGTTGCCCGGAGGCCGGCGTCCCGCTCCTGGGCCACCAGCTCCGCCCAGAGCCGCACGGTGCCGGAGATCGCCGCACCGGCCGGGCCGGGCATCGGGCGCGAAACACCAGGGTGATCCCGTCGGGACTCGTAGACCAGCACCGACACCGCGGACGCCAGATCGGCCGGCTCCAATGCGTCCCAGAGTCCGGCTCGGATCACCTCGGTGGCCAGCAGGTCGCTCTCCGACCAGATGCGGGTCAACATCCGCCCGGGCTCGGTCAGCCGATCGTCACGCAGGTAGCCGCGGCGGGTGAGCAGCACCAGGATCCGGTCGAGTTGGTCGCCCAGCGAGTCCCTGGCCCCGGCCACCTTCGTGCGCATGCCGGCAGTCTCCTCGATCAGCCGGTTCCGCCGCCGGGCCCACTGCAGGTGGTTCTCCCGGTCCGCGCAGCCGTGCACCGGATGCGCGCGGACGGCCTTACGCAGCATCGCCATGTCGGCGTCCGTGCTCTCCCGGCCGGCGGCCGTGCGTCCTTGCGGCACGATGCCGGCGGCGCTGATCGATGAGGCGAGGTCCCGACGGATCTGCGGCGATCGATGGTTGATGTGTTTGGCCAATCGGATCCGACCGAGCGCTGGGACCGGTCCGCGGAAGTCGGCTGCCGTCAACCGACCCGACCAGCTATCCGCCGTCACCACCAACGGCCGGCTCGAACCGTCGACATCGGTTCCCGGCTCGAGCACGACGGCCAGCCCGGCCCGTCGTCCCTCCGACACCTCGATGACGTCGCCGCGTTTGAGCCGCGCCAGATCGAAGACGGTGGCCTGCTTGCGTCTGGCCGCGCCCGCCCTGGCAGCGTTCTTCTCGGCGGCCGACAACCGGCCGAGCAACTCGACGTAGGAGTCGACGTCGCCCAGATGGCATTGCATCTTCTCGGTGTCGGCGGCGATCGCCTCGTCCCCGCGATGCACCTGCCGAGCCAGACCGACCACGCCGGCATCCGCCTGGAACTGCGCAAACGACTGCTGCAGCAGGTCTTTCGCCGCTGTCCGGCCCAACCGCTCGGTCAGATTGACCGCCATGTTGTAGGACGGGACGAACGAGGACCGCAGCGGATAGGTCCGCTTGGACGCGAGCCCGCCGACCTGACGGGGGTCCATCCCGGGAGCCCAGATCACCACCGCGTGACCCTCGATGTCGATGCCGCGACGGCCGGCCCGTCCGGTCAGCTGGGTGTACTCCCCCGGCGTCAGATCAACGTGACCTTCACCGTTGTATTTGACCAGTTTCTCCAGCACCACGGTGCGGGCGGGCATGTTGATACCCAGCGCCAGTGTCTCGGTGGCGAACACCGCCTTGACCAGCCCGGCAACGAACAGCTCCTCGACGGTCTCCTTGAAAGCCGGCAGCATCCCCGCATGGTGCGCGGCGACCCCCCGCTCCAACGCCTCTCGCCACTCCCAGAAACCCAGCACCCCGAGATCGGCTTCCGGCAGACCGACGGCCCGCCGGTCGACGATCTCCCGGATCCTGGCCCGGTCCCCATCGGTGACCAGTCGCAGACCGGAGCGCACGCACTGGGCCACCGCGGCCTCGCAGCCGGCCCGGGAGAAGATGAAAGTGATGGCCGGCAGCAGCCCGGAACCGTCCAGCCGCTCGATCACATCGACCCTGGCCGGTGGTCGCCAGCCGCCGCCGCGAAAGCCACCGGAGCCGCGGTCGTGTCGACCGTGTCGAGCGCCGCGGGAGAGCTGCGCAATGCGCGGTTCGGCGTCGGCGACTGCTCTGGCCAGCGCCGGGTCCACTCGGATCCGGGCCGGACCGGTTGTCTCGTCAGCCGGGCCATCCGCGCCGAACAGGTCGAACAGCCGCCGGCCGACCATCATGTGCTGCCACAGCGGCACCGGCCTGATCTCGTCCACCACCACCGTGGTGTCGCCGCGGACCTGCTGCAACCAGGCGCCGAACTCCTCGGCGTTGGAGACGGTGGCCGACAGGCCGACCAGCTGCACCTGCTCGGCCAGGTGCAGGATGACCTCTTCCCAGACCGGCCCGCGAAACTTGTCCGCCAGGTAATGGATCTCGTCCATCACCACTGCGGTCAGCCCGACCAGATCATTCGATCCGGCGTACAACATGTTCCGCAACACCTCGGTGGTCATCACCACGATCGGGGCGTGCGAGTTGATCGAGGTGTCGCCGGTGAGTAGGCCGACCTGGCCCGCGCCGTGCTCGGCTACCAGGTCGGTGAACTTCTGGTTGGACAGCGCCTTGATCGGCGTGGTGTAGAAACACTTTCCGCCGGTGGTCAGCGCCCGGAACACTGCGAACTCGCCGATCACCGTCTTGCCGGCGCCGGTCGGAGCGCAGACCAGGACGCCGCGGCCCTCCTCGAGCGCACGGCAGCCATCGATCTGGAACTCGTCCAGCACGAACGGCCGACCGGCCGCGAATTCGGCCAGCAACGGATGCTGCGCGGTATCCCGGGATCGACGGAAACGTTCGGCGGGGCTCAGCTGTTCGTCGGGATAGGTGAACTCACCCGCGCGGATGGTGGCCACCCGTCCAGCGTTGCACACCACCGCATGGACCGGCGTCAGGTGGCATCCGGATCGAACCGCGGTGCTGGGTTCGGGGCCGGTGGCTCGATGTCGTCGGACGGTGCAGGAGTGGGGGTGACGCCAGGTGCCGGGGAGGCATCCGGTGATTGCGAGGCACCTGGTGATTGTGAGGCGCCCGGCGACTCGGATGCCGTCGGTGACTCGGATGCGCCCGGGGTCCAGCCCGGCTCGTCGATCGGTGAGGTGGCGATGGGCTGTTCGTCCGCTCCGACCGCTGCCGCCGGCAACGGAGTCGGTGATGCCTCGTCGTCATCGAGATCGCCGAAGCCTTCGGCGGCCAGCGCCCGGCCCTTGCGCTTGTCGTGGATCTTCGAGACCTGGACGGCGATCTCGTACAGCAGGCACAGTGAGGCCGCCAACGCCAGCATGGTCAGCGGATCGTTGCCGGGCACGGTGAGTCCGGCGAACACCACCAGCCCGAACATCGAGTAGCGCCGCGCCTTGGCGAGTTTCGCGCCCGGCAGGATCCCGATGAAGTTCAGCATGATCAGCAACAGCGGCAACAGGAACGAGATGCCGAAGATCAACAGCACGCTGATCAGGAAGCTGAAGTAGGTCTCCGGGTTCAGTGCCGTGCCCGTCACGTCGCCGCCGAAGCCGAGCAACACCCGCAAGCCCTTGGGGATGATCAGGTAGGCGAGCACTGCACCGGTCACCATCAGCACCGCGGCCGAGCCGACGAAGGTCAACGCGTATTTGCGTTCCTTGGAGAACAGCGCCGGGGTGACGAAGCCCCACAGTTGGTATAGCCAGACCGGACAAGAGATCACCGCGCCGGACATCAGCGCGGATTTCAGGGCGACCTGCAGCGCGGAGAACGGGCTGTTGGCGAGGAGCTCACAACGGCCCGGGGTCAATTCCACTCTCGGCGGACTCGGCACATCGCAATATGGCCTCAGTAGCAGAGTTCCCAGGTCTCTGATGCCCAGCGACGGGACGCCGTTGTAGAACCAGACGAAGCCGACGATGATGCCGAGCAGCAGACCGAGCACGGCGAAGAACAGTCGACGGCGGAGCTCGTACAGATGCTCCATCAGGCTCATCGAGCCGTCGATGGAGGTCGACTCCTTGCGGCGCAAGAACGACAACGCCGGTCTCCCTCGTGTTCGGTGCCCGGACACCCAGGGGCCCGTTCGGTCCGCGGGTGCGGACATTGCCGATCCTACTGAGCCCGGCCGATGTTACCGAGCCGCGGCATCCTCGGTGTGGTGCCGGGTGAGTGGTAGATCGGTGTAGCCGGCCAGCGCCTGTTCGGCTCTGGCGACCACTTCGTCGGCCAGTTCCGGCCGATCCTGGATCACCGCCGCGCCGCCGAGGGAGAGCACCAACCGGACCAACCATTCGTCGCTGGCCGCCGGCATCGTCACCCTGATGTCGCCGGTCGGTTCGCCGCCGGCCAGCACCGGTTCGTTGCTGGTGACCAGGTAATAGTCGGCGACCCACTGCGCGGCCGGCCGCAGCAGCAGGGTGGCCGGACTGGTCCCGGAATCCGGATGGAACATCCGCTCCGGCACCTCGGTCTCCAGCCACAGGGCCGCCTGCGCCGGCTCGTCCAACACGACGGCTTCCTCGATCCGATCGACCCGGAAGTTCCGTACCGCACCAGCGGTGTGACAGAAAGCCTCGAGGTAGCTGTGCCCATCGGTGAGCAGCAACCGGAACGGATCCACCGTGCGTTCGCTGACCGCATCCCTGGATGCGGTGTAGTAGCGCATCCACAATCGTCGACCGGATTCCACCGCTTGCCGCACCGTCGCCGTCGCCGGTGCGTCGTCGCCGGCGGCCACCCGCACCGCAGCGGCCGCTGCGCCACCACCGGCCTGTTCGAGTTTGGTCAGCGCCGACTGCACCGCGGCGGAATCCAACAGGCCGGGCAGATCGGCCAGCGCCCGCAGTGCGGCGGTCAGTGCCACTGCCTCGTCACCGGTCAGTTTGACCGGACGATCGAGCCCGGCCTGGAAGCCCATCGACACGGTGCCGCCGTCCTCGTCCAGCACCACGTCGATCAGATCGTCCGGGTAGTAGCCGGGCAGTCCGCAGACCATCAGCAGGTTCAGATCGGCCGTCACCTGCTGCACCGAAACTCCGTACTCGGCAGCGATATCGGCCATCGAGACACCGGGTCGCCGGGCGATGTAGGGCACCAGTGACATCACCCGGGACAATTGCTGCGCTGCGGTCTCGCTCATCGGTGAGCCTCCGCACCGAAGTGCGACCTGTCGGTTTCCGCCGACCCTGCTTCGGACGGTGCGGCGCCCATCGATGCCGATCCGCGCAGCAGCCGCTGCACCGCGTCCCGCAGGTCGAGTGGACCGATCACCTGCACGTCTGGTCCGCTGGCCGCCACCTTCCGCGCGGTGTCCCATAGTCCGGTGATCGGCACTTGCAATACATCGAAGCGGGAGTCGGTAGCGTCTGTGTCGGCGCCGCTGGCGGCAGCGTCAGTGTGGGCGCCGCTGGCGGCCGAGATCAACTCGGCGCCACGCCGCAGACCGATGGCCCGACCGGGCCGCACCCGCAGCTCGGCGGTGCGTTGGGAGATCGGCTCGGCGTTGGCCCTGACCTGCTCGAGCAGGTCGACGTCGGCCGGCACCAGATAGGAACCGGCCTTCCCGCTGGCGACCACATCGCCGGTGATCCTGGACAGCCGAAACGTGCGCTGCCCCTGGCGATCCAGGTCGTGACCGATGACGTACCACCGACCGCGGAAGGACACCAGACCCCACGGTTGCAACCGACGGCGCCGGCCGGCATCGCCCGGCTGTTTGCGGTAGTCGAATCGCACCTGGCGCCGGGACAGGGTGGCGGCCTGCAGCGGTCCGAACGCCGGATCGGCAGTCCGGACCCGCGGCTGCAGCACCGCATCCCGGCCGGTGGTGTCCAGCGGTTCACCGGATGACGAGCCGGCATCCCGCAATTTGCGTAGTGCCTGTTCGCCGGCCGACTGGAGACTGGTGGTCGACCAGAGTCGGGCCGCCAGCCCGACTGCTGCCGTCTCCTCCGGAGTGAAGTGCAACTCCGGCAAGGAGAACTCGTTCGGTGGGATGCGGTAGCCGTCCTCGCCGTCGGTCTCCAACGGCACGGTGAGTTCCCGGAGTTCGGTCTTGTCCCGCTCGAACATCCTGGAGAAGGCCTCGTCGTTGCGGGCATCGCCGTAGCCGGCGACGTTGCGCCGGATCCAGGCAGCAGAGCGGTACTGCCGGGTGTTCACCAACGCGATCACCAGGTTGAGTAACCGCTCGGCTTTCGCCGCGGTGGGAATCGAAGCCACGGCGACCACTCTATTCGGCACCAGAGAGGGAGCATCGCCGCCGCGCAGCGAGGAACGAGCGCAGCGGCAAGGAGCGGTCAGGGTTCGAGACCCGAATGAGCAAGCGTTGGGTGGAATGAGCATGGGAAGGTTCGGTTGCTCATTCCGCAGGACGCTTGCTCGTTCCCGTCTCGGACCCGCTGCACGAGCCCGGGCGGAACGAACGCATCGCGGAACGAACGCAGCGGAAAGGGACCGTTCACATGGCGGCGATCAGCCGGGCGACGCGCTCGTCCTCGGCCCTGAACGGGTCCTTCAACAACACCGTGCGCTGCGCCTGATCGTTGAGCTTCAGGTGCACCCAGTCGACGGTGTAGTCGCGTCCGGCCTGCTGGGCGGCGGTCACGAATTCGCCGCGCAACCGGGCCCTGGTGGTCTGCGGCGGCACGCTCTCGGCGGCAATGATCTGCTCGTCGGTGACGACCCGGGCGGTCCGGCCCTTGGCCTGCAACAGGTTGAACAGTCCGCGACCCGGCCGGACGTCGTGATAGGTGAGATCCAACTGGGCGACCCTGGGGTGGGTCAGGTCCATCGAGTTCTTCGCGGCGTAGGCGTCGATCAGCTTCTTCTTGATCACCCAGTCGATCTCGGTGTCGACGCCGGACAGGTCGCCGGTCTGCGCCGCGTCCAGGGTCCGCCCCCACAGGTCGAGCACTCGATCGCTGATCGGGTCGCCGCCGCGGCTGCTGACGAACTCCTTGGCCCGGCTGAAGTATTCGATCTGGGCGTCCAGCGCCGACACCTCGCCGCCGGTGGCCAGCCGGACCGGTCGCCGGCCGGTGATGTCGTGGGAGATCTCCCTGATCGCCCGGATCGGGTTCTCGAAAGTGAAATCCCTCAGCTGGACGCCGGCCTCGATCATCTCCAACACCAGGGCGGCACTGCCGACCTTGAGCAGGGTGGTGGTTTCGGACATGTTGGAGTCACCGACGATCACGTGCAGCCGGCGATAACGCTCGGCGTCCGCATGCGGCTCGTCCCTGGTGTTGATGATCGGCCGAGACCGGGTGGTCGCCGACGAGACGCCCTCCCAGATGTGGTCGGCCCGCTGCGACAGGCAGTAGGTGGCGCCGCGGGGCGACTGCAGCACCTTGCCGGCGCCGACGATCAGTTGCCGGGTGACCAGGAACGGGATCAGCCCGTCGGCGATCCGGGAGAACTCCCCCACCCGGGAGATCAGGAAGTTCTCGTGACAGCCGTAGGAGTTGCCGGCCGAATCGGTATTGTTCTTGAACAGGTAGATGTCGCCGCCGATGCCTTCCTCGGCCAGCCGTGCCTCGGCGTCCACCACCAGATCCTGCAGAATCCGCTCCCCCGCCTTGTCGTGAGCGATCAGCGTCAGCAGGTCATCGCACTCGGCGGTCGCATATTCCGGATGCGATCCGACGTCGAGATACAGTCGAGATCCGTTGCGCAGGAACACATTCGACGAACGGCCCCAGGCCACGACCCGGCGGAACAGATAACGGGCTACCTCGTCCGGTGACAGTCGGCGTTGTCCGTGGAAGGTGCAGGTGATGCCGAACTCGGTCTCCACTCCCATGATCCGCCGCTGCATGGGGCCACCCTATTCCTGCGGCTGTGGCCCGGTTCCGTTGCGCCCGGTCTCGGGTCTTCGGCGGGTCGCATCACCGATGTCGCCGATCAGTTCCTCGATGACGTCCTCCAACATCACCAGCCCGCGGCGCCGGTCGGGCATCGGCACCGCGACCGCCCGGCCGGCCAGCCGCTGCGCCTGGGCACCGGTCGGGTCGGCAGCCACCTGGGCCAGATGGGCGCCGGCCCGGCGCATCCGGTCCAACACCGCCCGCAACTCGGTGCCTTCGGAGAACGCGGGCAACGGCCGGATCAGCTCTGCCGGCAGCGGATCGTCCCGCCGTTCGGCGGGGATCGCCACCACATCACGGATGTGCAGATAACCGGCGTATCTGCCCTGCAGGTCCAGGATCGGGAACCGGGAGAACCCGGTGCGAGCGCAGGTCCGTTCCACTTCGGCGGCACTGGCTCCCGCCTCCAGCGCGACCACCTGATCGGCAGGCAGCAGCACCGCCGCCAGCGTGCCGGACTCGAAATCCAGCGCCGAGGTGATGAGTTGATGCTCCTCGTCGTCCAGCAGCCCCTCGGCCCTGGATTCGGCGATCATCCCAGCCACCTCGTCGCGGGTGAAGGACGAGGTCACCTCGTCCTGCGGTTGCCGGCCGGTGGCTCGCACCACCCAGTTGGAGAATCGGTTGAGGCCGCGGATCAATGGGCCCAGCAGGGTTGCCAGTCCGCGTAACGGTGGCGCCAGCAGCACCGCAGCTCGCTCCGGACCGGCCAACGCGATGTTCTTGGGCACCATCTCGCCGAGGGCGACGTGCGCCGACACCACCAGCAGCAGGGCCACCGCCAACGCCACCGGATGCAGTGCCGATTCCGGTACGCCGAGTCCATCGAACAGTGGTTCCAGCAGGGTCGCCACCGCTGGTTCGCCGAGCGCACCCAGCAGTACTCCGCACAGCGTGATGCCCAACTGCGCGGTCGCCAACATCAGGGACACGTCTTCCATCGCCCGCAGGGTGACCCTGGCTCTGGCGCTGTGCACCGCCAGCGGTTCGACCACCGTCCGCCGGGCCGAGACCAGAGAGAATTCGGCGGCCACGAAGAAGGCGCTGGCCAACAGCAGCAGGATCACCAGGCCGAGCAGCAGCACGGATCCGGTCATTCCGGCCGCCGCCGTTGCGGGTCGACGCTGGACAGTTGCACGGTCTCGATCCGCCGACGGTCGATCTGCCGCACCGACAGCCGCACGCTGACGGCCCGCGGCAGACCGTCCTGGGTGTCGGCCTCCAATCGCAACCCGTCGTCGCCGGCACCCAGTACCGCGTCGGCCGCGGCCAGGGCGGCTACCTCGATGTGGTCACCGGCGGCGGCGATACGGCCGAGTTCGGCCACCAGCAGACCGCCGACCGTTTCGTAGGCACCGGACTCGGGCAGCAGGATGCCGGACATCTCCTCGATCTCGTCCGGCCGGAGATTGCCGTTGAGCAGCCAGGTTCCGTCGGCCAGTCGCTCGGCGCGGCCGGCCACCGGATCGTGTTCGTCGGTGATCTCGCCGACCAACTCCTCGACCACATCCTCCAGGGTGAGAATGCCGGCGGTGCCGCCGTATTCGTCGACCACCACGGCCATCTGCAGGCCGCGTTCGCGCAGCTGGTCCAGCAGATCGTCCAGTGGGATGGATTCGGGTACCACCGGTACGTCGACCATCAGTTGGGCGACCCGCACCCCCTCGCGCTCGTCCGGGGGGATCGCCACCGCCCGTTTGAGATGCACCAGGCCGACCACGTCGTCGGAATTTTCCCCGGACACCGGAAATCGGGAATGGCCGGTGGCCACCGCGGCGGCGATGATCTCGGTGGCCGGATCGGTGGCCTTCACGAACCGGACCCGGGTACGGGGGGTGAGGACGTCATCGGCGGTCTTGTCGGAAAACGAGATGGACCGGGCAAGTAGGCCGGCGGTCGGCTGTTCCAAAGTGCCCTGCGCCGCGGATCGACGGACCAACGACGCCAGTTCCTCACTGCTCCGAGCGGACCGCAGTTCTTCCTGCGGCTCGATGCCGAACAGCTTCAGCACACCGTTGGCCGTGCCGTTGAGCACCCAGATCAGTGGCCGGAAGATGGTGGTGGACAACCGCATCGGTCCCACCACGCTCTTCGCGGTGGCCATCGGTTCGGCGATGGCGATGTTCTTCGGTACCAGTTCGCCGAACACCATCGACAGAATGGTCGCCACGGTCAACGCGACCGCCACAGCGACCGATTCGGCCGCACCTTCGCTGAGCCCGATCGCTGCCAGCGGTGTCTCCAGCATGGACGCCAGCGACGGCTCCATCACGAAGCCGAGCGCCAGGGTGGTGACGGTGATGCCGACCTGCGCGCCGGACAGTTGGGTCGACAACGCCTTGAGCCCGTGCTGCAGCGACCTGGCCCGGGTATCGCCCTCGGCGGCCTGCCGGTTGACGGCGGCCCGATCGACCGTGACGAAACTGAACTCGGCCGCCACGTACAGCGCGGTCAGGGCGATCAACACGATCCCGACCAACAACAGGATCCACTCGATGATCATCCTGGGCCCCCGTCGGGGTCACCTGCCCTGCCCTGGTCGTCGGTGCGGTGATCGCCCGGTGTCGGATCCGGCGAGTCGTCCCGCTGATGGACGTTCGGTTCGCGTTGCGCCTCCGGCACCGACTGCGCTGCGGTGTCGCCGACACCCGACTCCGGCGGCTCCGGCGGCCCGCCGTGCTGGGCCTGTTGCTCGTCGCCGGCCGGCGCGGTGGTCGCCAGCATGGCCATCAACGACGGACCCTCGACCCGGCGGAAGGTGCGGCCGAACAGTCGACGATCCAGCACCGCCACCTCGAGCAGTCCCGGCTCGATCTGCCGGCTGGTGGCGGCATCGGCGCCGGTGCCGAGCGCCTGGACGCAGGCTCGCAGCGCGGCCGGCAGGTCCCAGCCGTCGAGGTAGGACGCCTCCAGGGAGGCACTGACCGGTTCGGTGACGCCGCCCATCACCGCGAACCTCGGTTCGTCGAAGATCGAGCCGTCGTAGGTGATCCGGTAGAGCTGATCGGCGCTTCCGTCGGCAGCGCTGTCCGGCCACCCGACCTCGGCGACGCACAACTCGACCTCGAGTGGTTTGGAATGCTCGGAGAAGATCGATCCCAGGGTCTGGGCATAGGCATTGGCCAGCCAGCGGCCGTTGACGTCCCGGCGGTCGTAGGAGAAGCCGCGGACATCCGCCAGCCGGATGCCGGCCGTCCGCAGGTTCTCGAACTCGTTGTACCGGCCGGTGGCCGCAAAACCCATCCGGTCGTAGATCTCCGAGACCTTGTGCAGGGTGGGCGACGGGTTCTCGGCGACGAACAGCACGCCGCCGGAGAAGATCGTCACCACCACACTGCGACCGCGGGCGATCCCCTTACGGGCATAGTCCGAGCGGTCCCGCATGAACTGCTCGGGTGATGCGTAGATGGGCATCGTCACGATCGGCGTGCTCCTCGATCCACTTGCCGGGTGGTGCTTGTCGTCATCTGCTCAGCCGCCCGGCTTGGTCATCCGGTCGGCAACCACCTGCTCGGCGATCGCGCCCACGGCGTCGTCGGTCCAGCGCACCGCACCGTCGATGCCGACCGCCACCACCACCGGGAAGATCCGCCTGGTCAGGTCCGGACCGCCGGTCGCCGAGTCCTCGTCCGCGGCGTCGTACAGTGCCTCGACCGCTGCCCGAACGGCGATCGGAGTGGTGGCGGCCGGCTCGAAACGCTTCTTCAGCGCCGATCTGGCGAACACCGACCCGGACCCGACGCCGTAGTAATCGTGTTCTTCGAACCGGCCACCGGTGACGTCGTAGGAATAGATCCGGCCGGCCCGCGTCGGATCCGCGATCTGCAGGTCGTAACCGACGAACAGCGGCAGCACCGCCATCCCCTGCAGGGCTGCTGCCAGGTTGCCGCGGATCATCGACGCCAGCCGGTTGGCCTTGCCGTCCAGCGACAGCCGGACGCCTTCGATCTTCTCGTAGTGCTCCAGTTCCAGCCGGAACATCCGGACGATCTCGACGGCCAGCCCGGCTGTGCCGGCGATACCGATGGCCGAGTGCGAATCGGCGACGAACACCTTCTCGATGTCGCGCTGGGCGATCATGCTGCCCATGGTGGCCCGTCGGTCGCCGGCCAGCACCACCCCGTCGACACAGGTCAATGCCACCACCGTGGTGCCATGCCGGAGATCGGTGACGCCGGCACCGCCGCCGCGGCCGTGCCCGGGCAACAGCTGCGGCTCGGCGCGGGCGACGAAATCGGTGAACGAGCCGTTGCCGGGTGTCAGATAAGCGGCCGGAATGGCTTGCGGTGGCCAGTTTTCTCTCATGATGTGGTGTTGTGGTCAGGACCCGCAGCGGGGTTACTGACCGCCCTTCTGTACATAGGCCCGGACGAAGTCCTCGGCGTTGGTCTCCAGCACGTCGTCGATCTCACCGAGAATGTCGTCGGTGTCCGAACCGAGCTTCTCCCGGCGTTCCTGACCGGCGGCATCGCCGCCGACGGACTCGTCGTCGTCCCCGCCACCGCCCTGCTTGGTGGTCTGCTCCTGTGCCATCTGGACTCCTCGCCATCGACCAGTTCGTGCCGTGCTGTCTCAGACCTTACCGAGCAGGCCGGACACGGGGTGATCGACCAGGCTCAACGGCGGGTCAGCGCGTCGACCAGTTGGCCGGCATCCTGAGCGTTCTCGAACAGGTCGTCCACGTGCGCTTTGGTCCCTCTGGTCGGCTCCATGGTCGGGATGCGGACCAACGAATCGCGGCCAACGTCGAAGATCACCGAATCCCAGGAAGCCGCCGCCAACGCCTCCGGGAACTTCGACACGCACCGGCCGCGGAAGTAGGCGCGGGTGTCGATCGGCGGTTGTGTCATGGCGGCGATCACCGCTTCCTCGGTGACCAGCCGCTTCATCGAGCCGCGGGAGACCAGCCGGTTGTACAGCCCCTTGTCCAACCGGACATCGGAGTACTGCAGGTCAACCATCGCCAACCGCGACGCACCCCAGCCGAGTCCGTCCCGCTGCCGGAACCCTTCCAGCAACCGGAGTTTCGCCGGCCAGTCCAACTCGTCGGCGAGCAGCATCGGGTCGATGGCCAGCCGATCCAGCACGTCGATCCAGCGGGCAAGCACGTCCTGGGTCTGCTCGTCGGCGTCCTCGCCGAACCGCCGCTCGACGAACGAGGCTGCCTTCTCGTGGTAGGCCCGCTGCAGGTCGATGCCGCTCATCCGGCGACCGTCGGCCAGCGTCACCGTCGCCTTCACCGTCGGATCGTGGGAGATGGTGTGGACGGCCGCGACCGATCCGGCCAACTCCAGATCACCGAGCGGCACCCCCGCCTCGATCATCGACAACACCAGAGCGGTGGTACCGAGCTTGAGGTAGGTGGAGATCTCGGCGAGATTGGCATCGCCGATGATCACATGCAACCGCCGGTACTTCTCGGCGTCGGCGTGCGGCTCGTCGCGGGTGTTGATGATGCCACGTTTCAGGGTGGTCTCCAGGCCGACCTCGACCTCGATGTAGTCGGCCCGCTGGGACAACTGGTAACCGTCGACCTGACCGGTCCGCCCGATGCCGACCCGCCCTGATCCGGTAATCACCTGACGGGAGGCGAAGAACGGCAACAACCCCGAGATCAGTTGTGGGAAGGCGGTTTCCCGTTGACACAGATAATTCTCGTGCGTGCCGTAGCTGACCCCCTTGCCATCGACGTTGTTCTTGTACATCTGCAGCGGCTTGGCGCCGGGTACCCGGGACGCCAGCAGCGCGGCCTGCTCCATCACCCGCTCGCCGGCCTTGTCGAACAGCACGGCGTCCAGCGGATTGGTGGTCTCCGGCGCGGCGAACTCCGGATGAGCGTGGTCGACGTACAGCCGGGCGCCGTCGGACAGAATGACGTTCGCCGCGCCCAGGTCCTCGACGTCCGGCTCGACCAACTGACCGAACAGACCGGACAGGTCGTAACCGCGGGCGTCCCGCAACGGCGACTCGACCTCGTAGTCCCACCGCGGCCGGCGGGCCCGCGGCGCCGCCACCGACGCGGCATAGGCAAGCACCACCTGGGTGGAGGTCATCACCGGGTTGGCGGTCGGATCACCCGGAACCGAGATGCCGTATTCGACTTCGGTCCCCATGATCCGCCGCACGCTCATGATCCCCACGCTATCTCGGTTGGCTCAGCTCACCGCGACCGCCCGGACCATGACCCGCACCATGATCAGCGCGATGGCGGCAACAATTCGCCGAGGACCGGTCAGAGGTACTGGCCGGTACTCGGTGCGGTGTCGATGGCCCTGGAGCCCTCGGACTGCTTACCGGAAACCAGCGTGCGGATGTAGACGATCCGCTCCCCCTTCTTGCCGGAGATCCGGGCCCAGTCATCCGGATTGGTGGTGTTCGGCAGATCCTCGTTCTCGGCGAACTCGTCGGCGATGGCCTCCTGCAGATGGCTGACCCGCAGCCCGGAGGCGCCGGTCTCGATCTTCGCCTTGATCGCCGCCTTCTTGGCTCGGTCGACGATGTTCTGGATCATCGCGCCGGAGTTGAAGTCCTTGAAGTACAGGACCTCCTTGTCCCCGTTCGCGTACGTCACCTCGAGAAATCGGTTCTCGTCCGACTCGGTGTACATCCGCTGGACCGTCGTCTGGATCATCGCCGCGATCGTCTCGGCCCGATCGCCGCCGAACTCGGACAGATCCTCTTCGTGGATCGGCAGGCCCTCGGTGAGGTACTTGGCGAAGATGTCGGTGGCCGCTTCGGCGTCCGGCCGTTCGATCTTGATCTTCACGTCCAGCCGGCCGGGCCGCAGAATGGCCGGATCGATCATGTCCTCCCGGTTGGAGGCGCCGATCACGATGACGTTCTCCAGCCCTTCGACACCGTCGATCTCGCTGAGCAACTGCGGCACGATGGTGGTCTCGACGTCCGAGGACACCCCGGTTCCGCGGGTCCGGAACACCGAGTCCATCTCGTCGAAGAAGACGATCACCGGGGTGCCGTCCGACGCCTTCTCCCTGGCCCGCTGGAAGATCAACCGGATGGTCCGTTCGGTCTCGCCGACGTATTTGTTGAGCAGTTCCGGGCCCTTGATGTTCAGGAAGTAGCTGGTCACCTTCTCCTCGCCACGCGCCTCGGCGACCTTCTTGGCCAGCGAGTTGGCGACGGCCTTGGCGATCAGCGTCTTGCCGCAACCGGGCGGGCCGTACAACAGCACGCCCTTCGGCGGTCGCAACTGGTACTCGGCGAACAGTTCGGCGTGCAGGAACGGTAACTCGACAGCGTCCCGGATCTGCTCGATCTGCCGACCGAGCCCACCGATGTCGGAGTACTCGACGTCGGGCACCTCTTCCAGCACCAGGTCTTCGACCTCGGCCTTGGGCACCCGCTCGTAGGCGTATCCGGCCTTGGCGTCGACCAGCAGCGAATCGCCCGGCTTCAACGCGATGTCCAGCAACGGCGACGCCAGGTGCACCACCCGCTCCTCGTCGGCGTGGCCGACCACCAGCGCGCGGTCAGTGCCGAGCACCTCACGCAGTGCGCAGACCTCGCCGACCATTTCGTAACCGGCACCCTCGACCACCGTCAACGCTTCGTTCAGTCGCAACTGCTGGCCGGGTCGGAGAGCGGGAACCTCGACATTCGGCGAGACCGACAGCCGCATCCGCCGGCCGGCGGTGAACACCTCGGCGGTCGCATCGGGTCCGGCGGCCAGGAACACCCCGTAGCCGCTCGGCGGCTGGGCCAGCCGATCGACTTCCTCCTTGAGCTGCAGGAGTTGGGTGCGGGCATCGCGCAGGGTGGTGATCAACTTCTCGTTGCGTTCGCCCAGGTTGCTGATCCGGCTCTCCGCATCGGCGATCTGTCGTTGCAGGGGTCGGACATCGGTGGGGGCCACCGCGACCCGCCTGCGGAGCAGTGCGATCTCGTCGTTGAGCGCTCTGATCTGGGCGAGCAGTTGCGCAGGTGTCTGGCCGTACCCGGTGCTGCCGCCGGTCGCCGACCTGTTGTCGGTCGAATCGTCGTCCGGCTGGTGCCTGGTGCTGCCGCTGTCCGCCACGTGTGCTCCCATTCGACCGTGAGCGTGTTACTCATCGACCCTACCTGCGGGAGCGCGGCGATTTCCGCAGGGTGATCCTGCCGACGATGCGTGCCGACCGGGATTCATGATCGCGGCAGCTGCCCGGCCGGCGGCGGAAAGACGGCGAGTGCCGCCCTGGATCCGTCCCGGTTTGACACACTGATCGGACCAGGTCGGAATCCGGCCAGGCAGATGCCGCAACGAAGGGCGAACCTCGATGAGTTCACCGCATCCCGGTCAGCAACCACGGTCCGGACCACCGCAGTTCTCCGGTCCGCCCTACGGGCCGGCCGGTCAACCACCGACGGCGCCGGGTCAGTACGGAGGTCGACCGACCGGACTCGGCGCACCGGCGCCGACCCGATCGAACTCGTCGGTGCTGATCGCCACCATCCTGGCCGTGTTGGTGATCGGTGGTGGCCTGTCGGCCTGGTTGCTGTCCAGTCCCAGCTACGACCGCACCACGGCCAAGGGCGCCGCGGAGGCGTTCGCCGACGCGGTGAACTCGCGCAGCATCGACGCCGCCAAGAGTTTGGTGTGTTCCAGTGACCGGTATGCGATGAATGGCGGTTCCACCACACAGCTGCTGAGCCTGGCAACGCTCAAGGTGAACGGCGTCGAGTCGGCCGGGAACAAGGGCAGTGCCCGGTTCGAGATCGTCACCAACCTCGGTACCGAAGAGCGAAACATTCCGTTGCAACGGGACGTCGACTCCGGGCAATGGGAAGTGTGTTTCAGCAAAGCGTCCGAGAACTGAGGGGCCCCGGTGACGGACAACGGACCCGACCGGCGTCAGCCCCCACCGGCCGGCTGGCAGGGTGACGGCCGACCACCTGCGCCGGCACCGTCGTACGGTCCGCCGCCGTACGGTCCGCCACCGTCGTACGGTCCGCCGCTGTACGGGCCGCCGACATCGGGTCAACCGCCATCCGGACAACAGCCGTACCCGCAGCCGCCTTACGGCCAGCAGTCCTATCCGCAGCAGCCCGCTGGGCCCCCGATGTACCGGCCATCGGCAGCCGGACACCAGTACAGCCCGCAGCAGTGGGCGGCGCAGTCGATCGGATCCGGTCCCGGCCCCGGGCCCGGACTTGGGCCGCGCAGCCGTCGGTCGATGGTGCCGTGGATCGCGGTCGCCGGGGTCGTGGTGATCGCCGCGGCCGCCACCCTGGTGATCATCCTGACCCACTCCGCCGGCCGGCGGGCCGACCCGACGAACCCGCCGGCCACCCTGACCGACGGGACCATCCGCGCCTATCCGTCGTTGACCTTCACCACCAGTCCGGCAGATACCCAGGCCCAGAAACAAGCACAGCAGACCGCACAGAGCTGGGTGACGGCGGTGAACAAGCCGGACATCGAGGCCGCGGTGGAGTTCATGTGCGAGCGGAACCAGCGGATCACCGAGAGCCAGTTGTTGCGGGGCATCGAACCAGGCAGTTTCAAGGCCGGCCAGGTCGCTATCAACGGCAAGAAGGGCGTGCTGCCGTTGACGGTGATCACCTCGAAGGGCCAGACCACCTCCGCGTCGTTGCCGCTGGTACAGGAAGACGGCTGGAAGGTCTGCCTGACCTGATCAGTGCCCGCAAGATCTGTGCCCGAATGATCTGTGCCCGAATGATCAGCGCCCGGATGCCGTGGGCCGTCGCTGAGGTCGGGGGGTGGTGACGCCCTCGGCCAGCCTGCGAGCCATCAGCAGAAACGCGGTGTGACCGACCATCCGATGTTCGGGACGCACCGACAGTCCGACCAGGTGCCATGGCCGGTGCATCGACTCCCAGGCCTGCGGCTCGGTGAAACCGGTGTGTTCGCGCAGGGCCTCGGCCACCTTGGACAGCTGAGTGGTGGTCGCCACGTAGACGATCAGCACTCCGCCGGGTACCAGCGATTCGGCCACCGTCGGCAGTACCGACCACGGCTCCAACATGTCCAGGATGATCCGGTCGACGGTGCCGGAGAACTCGGCCAGATCCTGCACCACCAGCGACCAGTTGGCCGGGTGTTCGCCGAAGAACCGTTGCACGTTCCGCTTGGCATGTTCGGCATGATCGGCCCGGATCTCGTAGGAGATCACCTCACCCTGCGGCCCGACCGCACGGAGCAACGAACAGGTCAAGGCGCCGGATCCGGCACCGGCCTCCAGCACCCGAGCGCCCGGGAAGATGTCGCCCCAGTGCACGATCTGGGCCGCGTCCTTCGGGTAGATCACCGCGGCGCCGCGGGGCATCGACAGCACATAGTCGGTGAGCAACGGACGCAGCGCCAGATAGGACGTGCCGGCCGCCGAGTTGATCACGCTGCCTTCCGGCAGCCCGATCAGGTCGTCGTGATTCAACCCGCCGCGGTGGGTGTGGTAGGTCCCACCCGCCTCCAGGATGACCGTGTATTTGCGGCCCTTCGAATCGGTCAGCTGCACCCGATCACCCTCGGCGAACAAGGCCGCTTCGGCGGGCTTACGGCTCATGTGCGCTGATCCTCGATCATCCGTCGGTATGCTGATGATGGTTCCCGCCCCGGTCGGAACCGAGCGGGCTGCGGTCGCTGAGTATCCGGGTCAGAACGGCCCGGGACAAAACGCCGGCCGGTCGACCGTCCGGGTCGGCGAGCAGGAACCGGTCGGCCGACGTCCGGGCCAGTGCTTCGGCCAACTGGTCGGTGTCGTCGCTCGGTAGCAGGACGGCGGCAGGTTCGACCGCGACGGCGGCGGAGATCGCCGGATCACCGGGCGGCAATGCCGCGAGCCGACCTGGATCCACGATCCCGACCACCACACCGTCGTGGTCGACCAGCACCGCGACGGCGGGCAGCCGGCGCACCTCGGCCGCGGAGGAGGTCCGCGGCAGCACCACGATCGGGGCGGCCGCTGAAGCCACTGCTGTTGCGCTGGAACGCTTCTCGATCTCCGTCGGCGAACGATGAAGATCTGGTTCCTGCCGCCACTCGGCGTAACCCACGCCCGCCAGGTGCAGCACCATCGCGGCGATCACCACCCCCTGTGCCCGGCCCCCGGGCAAGTCGTCACTCCACCGCAGCACGGCAAGACCGAGCAGCAGCAGGCAGACGACAGCGGTCGCCAGATACCCGACGATGGTGCCGATCCGGCGACTACCGCTGATCCGCCAGGCGATGGTCCGGACCACCTCACCACCGTCCAGCGGCAACGCCGGCAGCAGGTTGAAGACCGCCAGCAGAGCATTCACCACCCCGATCGTGCTGGCCAACAACCAGGGCGACGACTGCCGATCCAAGGCAGCAGACAGCAGGAAGCCGGCCGCGGCACAGAGTGCGGATACCAACGGCCCGGCGACCGCCACCAGCCCGTCACGACCAGCGCTGGACGGTGACCCGGCCAGATCGGTCTGCCCGCCGAGCACGTCGAACCGGATCCGGACCACCCGTTGTCCCATCGATCGGGCAGCGAACAGATGACCGAGTTCGTGCAACAGCACGCTGACCATCAGCAGCACGGTCAGGATGACGGCCGCGATACCGACAGCGAGCACGGATCGGTCCGGCAGCACCCGGCCGGCCAACAGCGCCACCACCACGATGACGATGGCCAGCGACACCGGCCAACTGGGATTGAGACCGATCGGCACGCCGGCGATCCGGCCCAGTCGAGTGCCCGGAGACCTTTTCACGACGCGCTGACGATCGGTCACCCGAACAGCCTACGAAACACCTGCGGGCCCCCGGTGCCGATGGACACCGCTGCCCGAGCAAATCCGGATCCTGATCCGGTCGCGGTGCCGGGTTAACCTCGCCGAGTGAGCCCCGACCCGACGCAGAGCCCCACCGACAGCCAGGCGTACTACCGCCCATTGGACAGCGATCAGTCCGGTGGCCGCTACCTGCCGACCAGCCACACCGAGGGCGCCTGGGTCAGCGAGGAGCAGCACATGGCGCCGGTCTCCGGTCTACTTGCCGATGCCATCGAAACCTGTTCCGACAGAACGGATCTGGTCACTTCCAGGATCGCCTTTGACATCCTCGGCATGATCCACCGACGGGAGATCGAGATCTCCGCTTCGGTGATCCGGCCAGGCCGGACCATCGAGCTGGTGCAGGCCGAGATGCGCTGCGGCGGCCGGACTCTGGTCCGAGCCACCGCCTGGCGACTGGCCCGATCAGACACCACCGATCTGGCCGCCGACGAACTGCCGGCGATCCCCGGGCCGGGGTCGGCCGAGCCGTGGAACGGCGCGGACCTCTGGGGTGGCGGTTTCATCGCCTCGCTCGAGTTCCGCACCCTGCCGGGTTGGCGACCGGGCCGCGGTCGGGCCTGGGTCCGCACACCGCATCCGCTGGTCGAGGATCGTCCGGTGAGCGCGCTGGCCGGCTATGTCGGGCTGATCGACACCGCCAACGGGGTGGCAGTGCGGTCGGCGCCGACCGAGTTGCTGTTCCCCAATACCGACCTGACGATCCATCTGATCCGTGAGCCGCGCGGCGAATGGCTCGGACTGGACACCGAGGTGTCCTACGGACCCGGCGGAATCGGATTGACGTCATCGGTCCTGCACGACCTGGACGGTCCGGTGGGACGAGCCGCCCAGTCGCTGACGCTGCGACGCCGCTGAGGGTGTTCCGAACGAGTGAGAGCGCGGTCCGGCACAAGCCCGATGTGTGGCGCGTCGGGCAGGGAGCCGGCAGATCTGGCCGGACAACTGGACCAGGCTGCCTGCCGTGCCGCACCGTCGGCTTGTGCCAGGCCCACCCAGGAGATCATCAGCGCTCCTGACAGGTATGCGGCAAGGCGACCGACGCGCCGGCGGCATAGACGGCGCGGATGCGGTGGATGGCGTCCGGGTCGGTCAGCGGGTCGCCGTCGACCGGCGAGAATGTCGGCGTCGAAACCGGGAGCGAGCCGGCCCTTACGGCGGGCGAGGCCGCAGACGTCGGCCGCTTCCGAGGTGACCGCGCGCAGCGCCTCGGTCCGGCTGAACCCGAACCCGACCAGGTGTGGGATGGCATGGCGGACCACATCGTGCGGCTTCACGGGTCCAATTCCGGCATCGGTCCCGGCGACGATGCGAGCGCCCGCCTGGTACAGGCGCCGGGTGTTGGCGATCATGAGCGGCAGCCGGGCCAAGACCGCCGGCAGTGGCCTGAAACCATCCGCCGGAACGAAGCCAACGGTCGCGCCGACGACGATCTGCCGGTCTGCGATCATGCTGATGAGTTCTGGTGGCGAGTCGACGCCGTCTGCCGTCCAGAAGCTGACGTGCTCCATTCCATCGACGCCGGCAGTCACCGCGTTGGCGATGGCGGTGGTGCCATGCGCGTGAGCGGTGATCGCCAAGCCATGCCGATGTGCTTCTTCGACAGCCGCGCGGAGCTCCTCCGGTGTGAACTGGGCGCATTCCTGTGGGTGCCAGGGGTCAGGGTCCCACCACTGGCCATGATCTTGATGACGTCGACTCCGCGCTCGGCATGCTCGCGTACCGCGCGCCGAACGGCGTCGGCACCCGGGTCATCGCTCCGCCGAGGAAGTGGCAGTGCCCTGCGGACATAGTGATAGGTGGACCGGCGGCAACGATCGTGGGCAATCCGATGGTCCCGCGAAGCCGGAGCGTCAGGTAGTCGCGATCACCCAGGTCGCGCATCGTGGTGACGCCGCCTGCCAGCGCTGCCTTCGCCGCACCCTTCATCGCAATGAGGACCTCCTCGTCGCTGCGCGCCGCCAACCGACCGACCGGGTCGGTGGAGGCGTCGAAGGCGAGGTGTACGTGGGTGTCGACAAGACCCGGTAGCAGGGTCGCGCCCGGAAGGTCGACGACGTCCGCGTCGGCCGGGGCAGCGACACCGTGGTCGACGGCGACGATCCGGGCGCCGTCGAGCAACACCATCGGATCCGCGACAAGGGTCGAGGAGACGCCGTCGAACAGGTAGGCCGCGCGGAGGGCAGTCAGCCCGCAGCGCTCGGCAGCTGCACTGGTGATCGCCATGCCGCAACGATGATGGCGAAACCAACGACGCGCATCCGTGGAACTACCTAGATCGGGCCGGTATTCGCGGTCACCCAACGCTGCACGCGGGTGTGCCCGTTCGCTGGTATCCGTCGATCAGTCAGAGTCGGCAGGACCGGATGTCGGACGCCAGGATCGCCTTGGCGCCGAGCTCGGCCAACGCATCCATCACCGGGTTGGCCTCGGAGCGTTGCACCATCGCCCGGACCGCCACCCAGGCCGGGTCGGCCAGCGGGGCGACCGTCGGCGATTCCAGTCCAGGAGTGATGTCGGTGGCGGCAGCGAGCAACTGCTTCGGGCAGTCGTAGTCGAGCATCAGGTACTGCTGGGCGAACACCACCCCCTGCAGTCGATTGGCGAGCTGCCGGATCGGCGGCGTCACCTCCGCGTCAGCGCGGGCGATCAGCACCGCCTCGGACGCCAGGATCACTTCGCCGAACGCGGTCAACCCGTTCTGCCGCAACGTCCTTCCCGAGCCGACCACGTCGGCGATGGCATCGGCCAGGCCGAGCTGGATGGAGATCTCCACCGCGCCGTCCAGCCGGATCACCTCGGCCTCGATCCCACGCTGCTGCAGATCGGTGCGCACCAGGTTCGGGTACGAGGTGGCGATCCGTCGGCCGGCCAGGTCAGCCACGGACAAGTTCTCCGCGGTTCGGGCGGCATATCGGAACGACGAGTGCCCGAAACCGAGTTCGACCAGTTCGGTGACCTTGGAGGCGGTGTCCAGCGCCAGATCGCGTCCGGTGATGCCCAGATCGAGCTCCCCCGAGCTGACATAGATGGCAATGTCCTTGGGCCGCAGAAAGAAGAACTCCACGTCGTTGGTCGGATCGAGCACGGTCAGGTCGCGGGGTTCGTGCCGCTGCCGGTAGCCGGCCTCGGTGAGCATTTCGGTGGCGGGTTCGCTGAGCGTCCCCTTGTTGGGGACGGCTACACGCAACATGACGGTTCCTCTTCCGGGCGACAGGGGCTGTGCTGATCAGGGAGCTGTGACGGGGTATCGACGTGCGATGCGGCGCCGGCCGGCATTCCGGATGCGTCCGGTGGCCGGCTACAGATGCCGGTACACCTGCTCCAGGGTGACGCCGCGACCGATCAGGATCACCTGCGCGCGGTACAGCAGCTGGGAGATCTCCAGTGCGACGGCATCGTCGCTCTCGTGCTCCGCGGCCAGCCAGACCTCGCCGGCCTCCTCCAACAATTTCTTGCCCTGCGCGTGCACGCCGGCGTCCAGCGCTTCGACGGTGCCCGATCCATCCGGCCGGCCGGCAGCTTTGGCCGTCAGCTCGGCGTACAACTCGTCGAAGGTCTTCACCCGCCGATTCTCCCATTCGACCGTTCGCCGATCGACACCTGCTCCGCCCCGGCGACCCACCGGTCGGCGTCACCGGGCTGCTGCGACCCGGCTCCGCCCGGCGCCGTTGGCCGATCGCGCCGCGCCGCCGACCGACTTCTTCTGCGCCGCCGATCGGCCGCCAGTTCCGGAGGTGACCGTCGATGTCGCCACCGGTGGGTCGGTCTTCGGCTTTTTCGGGGCGGCCGGCTTCGCCTTCTTCGCCGGTCGGGCTGACTTCGCCCCCCGTCCGAGCAGGATCGGTGCCAGGTACTGTCCTGTGTAGGAATCCTGTTGGGCCGCAACATCTTCCGGCGTACCTTCGGCGATCACCAGACCTCCGCCGGCGCCACCCTCCGGCCCCATGTCGATCAGGTGGTCGGCGGTCTTGATCACGTCCAGATTGTGTTCGATGATGATCACCGTGTTGCCCTTGTCGACCAAACCGTTGATCACCAGCAGCAGCTTCTCCACATCGGCGAAGTGCAACCCGGTGGTCGGCTCGTCCAGCACGTACACGGTGCGCCCGGTAGATCGCTTCTGCAGTTCCGATGCCAACTTCACCCGCTGCGCCTCGCCGCCGGACAGCGTCGGAGCCGGCTGCCCCAGCTTGACGTAGCCGAGCCCGACGTCGACCAGCGTCTTGAGGTACCGGTGGATCGAGGTGATCGGCTCGAAGAATTCGGCTGCCTCCTCGATCGGGGTGTCCAGCACCTCGGCGATGGTCTTGCCCTTGTAGTGGACCTCCAGCGTCTCCCGGTTGTACCGCGCGCCCTTGCAGACTTCGCACGGCACATAGATGTCCGGCAGGAAGTTCATCTCGATCTTCAGGGTGCCGTCACCGGCGCAGGCCTCACAGCGTCCGCCCTTGACGTTGAAGGAGAACCTGCCCTGCTGGTAGCCGCGCACCTTGGCCTCGGTGGTGGAGGCGAACAATTTGCGGATGTTGTCGAACACGCCGGTGTAAGTGGCCGGGTTGGATCGCGGCGTGCGGCCGATCGGCGACTGGTCGACGCCGACCACCTTGTCCACCTCGGCCAGCCCGGTGACCCTGGTGTGCCGGCCCGGCACCATCCGGGCACCGTTGATCCGATTGGCCAGCACCGCATGCAGAATGTCGTTGACCAGGGTGGACTTGCCCGATCCGGAGACCCCGGTGACGGCGATCAACTGGCCCAGCGGGAAGTCGACCGTGATGTCCTGCAGGTTGTGCTCGCGGGCACCGACCACGGTGAGCTTGCGTTTCGGGTCGGCCACCCGCCGGGTCAACGGAATGGCGATCTCCCGCCGACCGGAGAGGAAGGCGCCGGTCACCGACTCCTTCGACGCCACCAGGTCGGACACCGTGCCGGCCACCACCACCTTGCCGCCGTGCTCACCGGCGCCCGGTCCGATGTCGACCACGAAGTCGGCCGTCCGGATGGTGTCCTCGTCGTGCTCGACCACGATCAGCGTGTTGCCGAGATCGCGGAGTCTGGTGAGGGTCTGGATCAACCGATGGTTGTCCCGTTGGTGCAGCCCGATCGACGGCTCGTCCAACACGTAGAGCACGCCGACCAACCCGGACCCGATCTGGGTGGCCAACCGGATCCGCTGCGCCTCACCGCCGGACAACGTGGCCGATGCCCGATCCAGCGACAAATAGTCCAACCCGACATCGAGCAGGAACCCGAGCCGGGCGTCGACCTCCTTGAGTACCCGTTCGGCGATCATCCGGTCGCGTTCGTTGAGGATCAGACCGGGGAAGAACGCGGCGGCATCCTTCACCGACAAGGCAGCCAGCTGGGCGATGTTCATCCCGCCCAGCTCGCGGTGCTCCAGCGAGACTGCGAGGATCTCCGGCTTCAACCGGGTGCCGCCGCACTCCGGGCACGGCACCTCCCGCATGTACCCCTCGTACTTCTCCCTGGCGTAGTCGGAGTCGGTCTGCGCGGCCCGTCTTTCCAGGAACGGGATGACGCCCTCGAACTCGGCATAGTAGGAGCGTTGCCGGCCGTACCGGTTCTTGTAGGTGACGTGCACCTGCTCGTCGACGCCGTTCAGCACGGCCCGCTGCACCGCCGCCGGCAACCGGGCGAACGGGGTGTCGACGGAGAAGCCCATCGCGTCGGCCAGGCCGGTCAGCAGCCGGGCGAAGTACTCGCTGGTCTGGCCGCCGCTCCACGGATGGATCGCGCCGTCGGCCAGCGACCGGTCGACATCCGGCACCACCAGTTCCGGGTCCACCTCCTTGCGGGTGCCCAGGCCGGTGCACACCGGGCAGGCGCCGAACGGCGAGTTGAACGAGAACGAGCGCGGCTCCAGTTCGTCGATGGCCAGCGGATGATCGTTCGGACAGGCCAGCCGTTCGGAGAAGCGGCGCTCCCGGTTCGGATCGTCCTCGTCCAGATCGACGAACTCCAACACCACCACCCCGTCGGCCAGCTTGAGGCCCGTCTCCACCGAGTCGGTGATCCGCTGCTTGGCGGCGGTCCGGTTCACCAATCGGTCGACCACCACTTCGATGGAGTGCTTCTCCTGTTTCTTGAGCTTCGGTGGATCGGTGAGCTGATGCACGACTCCGTCGATCCTGGCTCGGGCATAGCCCTTGGACTGCAGATCTTCCACCAGATCGATGTATTCGCCCTTGCGCTCCCGGATCACCGGCGCCAGCACCTGGAAACGGGTGCCGTCCGCCATCGCGAGCACCCGGTCGACGATCTGCTGCGGGGTCTGCTTGGCGATCGGTTCGCCGCAGACCGGACAGTGCGGGTGTCCGATGCGGGCGAACAACAGACGCAGGTAGTCGTAGATCTCGGTGATGGTGCCGACCGTCGACCGGGGATTCTTCGAGGTGGACTTCTGGTCGATCGAGACCGCCGGCGAGAGACCCTCGATGAAATCGACGTCGGGCTTGTCCATCTGCCCGAGGAACTGCCGCGCGTAGGACGACAGCGACTCGACATAGCGCCGTTGACCCTCGGCGAAGATGGTGTCGAAGGCCAGCGACGACTTGCCGGAACCGGACAATCCGGTGAACACCACCAACGATTCACGCGGCAACGAGACGTCGACGTTCCGCAGATTGTGTTCGCGGGCGCCCCGCACGATCAGCTGTTCGGTCACGATGACCCATGCTAGGCGGCAGCACCGACAGTCCCCGATTCGGCGGCCGCGTGGCAGGGTCCACGGCCGGTGTGGATAACTCGCGAGACCGCCCGGTGGGTGGCCGAACCGTGCCGGTGGGGCAGGATCGGACCATGACCCAGCAACCTCTGAGTGAGCAGGTCGCCCGGCGGATCCAGGTGCTGCGGACCGCCGACGCCGCAATGCGAGACGTCGTCGCCGGGCTCGAACCGGCCACCGTAAGCCGACCGTCGCTGCTGCCCGGCTGGTCCGTGGGGCACGTCGTCAGCCATCTGTCCCGAAACGCCGACGGGCTGCGGAACCTGTTGATCTGGGCCCGATCCGGCGTCGAGACGCCGATGTACCCCTCCAGTGAATCGCGGGACGCCGACGTCGAATCGGGTGCCCGGCGACCGGCAGCGGAGATCCAGGCCGACTACCCGGCCGCATCGGGTCTGCTGGATGCGGAGATCGCAGCGCTGCCGCCGGCGGCCTGGTCGGCCATGGTGCGGACCCGCACCGGCGGTCCGATCCCGGCAGCAGTGGTCCTGGACCACCGGATCTGTGAGCTGTTCCTGCACCATCACGACCTCGGGGTGGACGACGGCCTGACCGCGCTGTCCGATCAGCAGGCCACCGAGCTGTTGTCGGTGCTGCAACGCACCTTCATCCGCACCCACCAGGTGCCGTCGATGACGCTGCAGCCGTCATCCGGGCCGGCCGTCTCGCTCGGTCCGGTCGATCCGGCCGCCCCGGTGATCACCGGTTCGCCGGCCGCTCTGGCAGGCTGGTTGACGGGCCGGACCGACGGCAGTGAGCTGTCCTCCGATGGCCCGCTGCCCGTGCTTCCGCCCTGGTGACCGCACCACCCACCGCAGACCAGCCAGCGAAAGGGACTACTGCCATGGAGATGGCCTATTCCGGACACGTCGAGCCCGGCGGTCCCGCGCAGACCCGCGAACTGTCGGAGGTCACCATCAGCAAACTTTCGGTCGGCGGGATGGACAACAATGCCTATCTGCTGGTCTGCCGCAGCACCGGCGATGCCGTGCTGATCGACGCCGCCGACGAGAACGAACGCATCCTCGACCTGCTCGGCGACGGTCCCGAGCGACCCCGACTGCGCAGCATCGTCACCACCCATCGGCACCCCGACCACTGGCAGGCGCTGCCGGCGGTCGCCGGGATGACCGGTGCCAACCTCTACGCCGGGGCCGCCGACGCCGACGCGCTGCCGGTGCCGACCGACGTGCCACTCGACCAGGGTTCGACGGTGCCACTGGGTGCCAGCCGGCTCGAGGTGATCTCGTTGCGCGGCCACACCCCGGGTTCGGTGGCCCTGTTGTACCGCGATCCCGCCGGCTCGGCGCACCTGTTCACCGGCGACTCGCTGTTCCCCGGCGGACCGGGAAAGACCGGCTCGCCGGACGACTTCGATTCGTTGCTGACCGACCTGCAGCAGCGGGTTTTCGACGTGCTGCCGGACGACACCTGGGTGTATCCGGGACACGGCGACGACACCACCCTCGGCGCGGAACGTCCGCAGCTGACGCAATGGCGCGAACGCGGCTGGTGAACCCGGCAGGTGACGCCCTGGTGATCACTGCCCGGAAATCTTTCCGGACCGTTGTCACCGCCGTCCGATCGGCTCCGACGTCTCAGTGAAGGGCCCGACGGGCCACCGCATCAGCACAAGGAGCGCACCGTGAAGTACGTCATCATGATCCACTCGCACCCCGAGCCGTGGGGCCACCCGACCAGCGACTACCTGGCCGAGCACCAGGCGCTACCGGCAGAGCAGCGCGCGGAGGCGAACCGTGACTTCGAGGAACTGCTGACCCGGATGCAGCAGGCCGGCGAGTTGGTCGGCGGCGAGGCACTGGGCGATCCGGCGTCGGCCTCGCTGTACCGCTGGTCCGGCGACGGATCGTTCGCCACCGACGGGCCGTACTCGGAGGCCAAGGAGCACCTGGCGGGGTTCTTCCTGATCGATGTCGAGAGCCGTGACCGGGCCGAGGAGATCGCCGCCCAGTTCTCCGGCCCCGGCGAGACCATCGAATTGCGACCGGCCATGTCCGCCGGCGGCGACGAGGGATGACCCGGTCGGCCGTCGACCTCCGACAGTGACCGCAGCGATCGTCGAGGACGTCTGCCGCCGGGAGGCGCCGCACGTCCTCGGCGCGTTGCTGCGCCGGTTCCGGGATTCCAGCGACTTCGGCCGCTGCGAGGACGCGGTGCAGGAGGCGCTGCTCGCCGCTGCTGTCCAGTGGCCGGCGGACGGCCTGCCGGACAACCCCCGCGGCTGGCTGATCCGGGTGGCCCATCGCCGGTTCGTCGACGTCATCCGCAGCGACCGGGCTCGCACCGACCGGGAAGATGTGGTCCTCGCCCGGGTGCCCGCCGACGCCCGACAAGCAACAGCGGCCGACGCGACGTCGTTCGACGTCGACGAATCGGTCAACCTCTTGTTGCTGTGCTGCCATCCGGCGGTCCCACCGCCGGCCCAGGTGGCCCTGACGCTGCGCGCTGTCGGCGGTCTGAGCACCGCCCAGATCGCGGCGGCCTTCCTGGTGCCGACGGCCACCATGACGCAGCGGATCAGCCGGGCGAAGGTCGCCCTGCTGACCGCCGGCGCCCGGTTCGCCGACCTCCCGGCTGCCGAGTTGCCGGGCCGGCTGATCGCCGTCCGACAGGTGCTCTACCTGGTCTTCAACGAGGGCTACGCCACCAGCGGCGGCGACCGACTGGTCGACGTGTCGCTCACCGGAGAGGCGATCCGGCTCACCCGGATGCTGCGCCGGCAGGTCCCGGCCGACACCGAGATCGCCGGTCTGCTGGCGCTGATGGTGCTCACCGACGCGCGCACCGCGGCCCGGACCGATGCCAGTGGCGACCTGATCCCGCTGGCCCAGCAGGACCGGTCCCGCTGGGATCGGGACCTGGTCGCCGAGGGGGTGGCCATCCTGCAGGACGTACTGCCCCGCGGCTCGGTCGGAGGCTTCCAATTGCAGGCCGCGATCGCCGCGGTGCACGCCGAGGCAGCGACGGCCGGTGAGACCGACTGGCGACAGATCGTGGTGCTGTACCGGATGCTGGATCGAGTCGCGCCCGGTTCGATGGTGACGCTGAACATGGCCGTCGCGGTGGGGATGGCCGACGGTCCGGCCGCCGGCTTGGCGCTGGTGGAGCCGCTGCTCGCGCTACCGACCATGCTGCGGCATCACCGCACGCACGCGGTCCGCGCGCACCTACTGGAGATGGCCGGCCGGCGGAGCGAAGCGTCCGCGGCGTTCTCCACGGCCGCCCGGCTGACCACCAGCGTGCCCGAACAGCGGTACCTCAATGCTCGCGTCTAGAGTCCGATGCCCGTGTCCGGAGTCCAACGCCCGCGTCTAGAGTCACCGGTCATGCAACGCACGGTGTTCCGCGGTGGTCAGGTATTCGACGGCACGGGTAGCGCGGCGGCGGCCGCCGACGTGGTGGTGCAACACGGCCGGATCGTCGAGGTGGGCACCGACCTGGACGGCGACGAGTCGGTCGATTGCGTCGGAAAGTGGTTGTCCCCCGGTCTTTTCGATGCCCACGTCCATGTGATGTTCGACGGCATTGATGTGCTGCGACAGCTGAACACACCGTTCAGTCTGAGCTTCTACCAGGCTGCGAAGAACCTGAAGAAGACGCTCGACACCGGAATCACCTCCATCCGGGATGCCGGCGGCGCCGACCTCGGTGTCAAGCAAGCGGTGGACGACGGGCTGATCCCCGGACCGCGGATGCAGATCGCCATCAACATGCTGTCGCAGACCGGCGGGCACGGCGACGACTGGGAGGCGTGTGGCGCCTATGTGCCGTTGTTCGTGCCACATCCGGGTCGACCGCACACCATCGTCGACGGTGCCGACGAGGTGCGCCGGAAGGTGCGGGAACTGATCAGGGCCGGCGCCGACGTGATCAAGGTGGCCACCTCCGGCGGCGTCCTCTCCCCACGGGACGACCCCCGGCACGCCCATTTTCGGGACGCCGAGATCGCCGTCATGGTGGAAGAGGCGACGGCAGCCGGGATCTTCGTGATGTCGCACGCCCAGGCCACCGACGGCATCAAGGCCGCCATCCGCAACGGTGTCCGGTCCATCGAGCACGGCATCTATTTGGACGACGAGGCGATCGAGATGATGCTGCGGGCCGGCACCTGGTTGGTGCCGACCTTGCATGCGCCGCGCGCGGTGATCGCCGCGGCCGCGGCCGGAGCGGCCATTCCCGAACCGGCCGTCGAGAAGGCCAGGATGGTGGCCTCCTTCCACGACGAGAGCGTTCGCAAGGCGCACGCCGCCGGCGTCAAGATCGCCATGGGCACCGACTGCGGCGTCGGGCCGCACGGCTCCAACCTGGACGAGCTGCGGCTCCTCACCGAGGTGGGCCTGACGCCCGCGGAAACGTTGCAGGCCAGCACCTCCAGCGCCGCCGAACTATTCGGCGTCGACCATGATCGCGGTCGGATCGCACCCGGGCAACGGGCCGATCTGGTGCTCCTGGACGGCGACCCGCAGGACGTCTCGGCGCTCGCCGGCCAGATTCGCGGGGTGTACCTGGACGGCGTGCTGGTCTCCACCGGTCCGACTCCGACGTCCTGAGCCGCTCGGCTGAACTCGTCGGTCCGATCTCGGCCGATGGTCAGCCGCTGGCCGCTGTCGTGCTCGGCTCCAGCCGGACCACGATCGACTTCGAGGTCGGGGTGTTGCTGCGGTTCGCCGTACTGTCCAACGGCACCAGAGGGTTCGCCTCCGGAAAGTACGCGGCGGCGCAGCCTCTGGCTGTCGGGTAGCCGACGATCCGGAACTCGCTCACCATCCGGTCGATTCCGTCGGTCCATTCACTGTGCAGATCGACGATGTCGCCGTCCGACAGTCGCAGGGCCACCAGGTCGTCGGGGTTGACGAACACCACCCGGCGGCCGTGGTGGATGCCGCGGTACCGGTCATTCAGGCTGTAGATGGTGGTGTTGAACTGGTCGTGGGATCGCAGTGTCTGCAACAGCAATCGGCCGACGGGCAGCTGGATCAACTCCAGTTCGTTGACCGTCAGCAGCGCCTTGCCGGATGGGGTCGGAAAGGTTCGTTCGTCCCGGGGCGGGTGCGGCAGGATGAATCCCCCCGGCTCTCGGACCTTGGCGTTGTAGTTCTCGCAGTCGGTGATGGTGCGGCTGATGTGCTCCCGGATCAGGTCGTAGTCGCCCTCGAACCCGGCCCAGTCGACCGCCACCGTGTCGCCGAGCACCGCCGCTGCCATTCGGCTGATGATCGCCACTTCGGACAACAGCTGCGGTGCAACGGGTTCCACCACGCCCCGGGAGGCATGGATGGCGCAGACCGAATCCTCCACGGTGACGAACTGCTCACCACCGGCCTGCCGGTCGATCTCGCTGCGACCCAGCGTCGGCAGGATGATCGCCTGCTCGCCGACCACTCCGTGCGACCGGTTGAGCTTGGTGGAGATCTGCACCGACAGCCGGGTTCGCCGGATCGCCGCCTCGGCGACCTGAGTGTCGGAGATGGCGGACACCAGGTTGCCGCCGAGCGCGACCAACACCTTGACCGCCCCGTCCCGCATCTTCCGGATGGACTCGACGACGTCATACCCGTTGTGCCGCGGTGGATCGAAGCCGAACTCGGCCTGCAATGCGTCGAGGAAGAACGCCGGCATCTGTTCCCAGATGCCCATCGTCCGATCGCCCTGGACGTTGCTGTGCCCGCGGATCGGGGAGGCACCGGCGCCCGGCTTACCGATGTTGCCGCGCAGCAGCAGCAGGTTGATGATCTCCTTGATGGTGTCCACCGCCTTGCGGTGTTGGGTCAACCCCATCGCCCAGGTGACGATCACCTTGTCCGCAGCCAGGTATCGACCGGCCAGCTCGTCGATCTGGGCGAGATCCAGTCCGGTCGCGGCGATCACCTGCTGGTCGTCCAGGGCTGCCAGGTGGGCGGTGAGCTCCTCGAGGCCGCTGCAACTGGTCGCCAGGAACTCGTGGTCCAGCACGGTGCCAGGGGCGGCTGCCTCGGCGTCCAGTACCCGCCGGCAGAGCGCCTGCAGCAATGCTTGATCACCGCCCAGTCGGATCTGCAGGAACTGATCGGCCAGCGAAGTGCCCTTCCCCAGCACGCCGCTGGGTCGTTGCGGGTCCTTGAACCGCATCAGCCCGGCCTCCGGCAGTGGATTCACTGCGACGATGCTGGCGCCGGCCCGCTTTGCCTCCGCCAGGGCGGTGAGCATCCGGGGATGGTTGGTGCCGGGGTTCTGACCCATGATGATGATCAGGTCGGCCAGCGCGAAGTCGTCATAGCTGACCGTCGACTTGCCGATACCGATGGTCTCCACCATCGCCGCACCGGTGGACTCGTGGCACATGTTCGAGCAGTCCGGCAGGTTGTTGGTGCCGAACGACCGGACGAACAACTGGTAGGCGTACGCGGCCTCATTGCTGGTTCGGCCGCTGGTGTAGAAGGTCGCCTCGTCCGGCGAGTCGAGCGCCGTCAGTTCGTCGGCGATCCGCTGGAACGCCTCGTCCCAGCCGATCGGCCGGTAGTACTCGGAGTCGGCAGGTTTGTACATCGGTTCCACCAGCCGGCCCTGCTGGCCGAGCCAGAACTCGTCCTTGCTAGCCAACTCGGCCGCCGGATGCTCGGCCCAGAATTCGGTCGGAACCAGCAGCGGATCGGCCTCCCAGGCCACCGCCTTCGCGCCGTTCTCGCAGAACTCGGCGGTCTTGCGGTGTGGTGGGTCCGGCCACGCGCAGCTCATGCAGTCGAAGCCGTCGGTCTGGTTCATCGCGGTGAGCGTCTTCAGGCTGCGCCGCGGCCCCATTTCGCGCAGAGCGTGCTGCAGCGAGACCAGTACTCCTGGCACACCGGCCGCCCAGTCCTTCGGCGGGCTCACCCGGAGGCGGTCCGGGTCTACGTCGTCCGAGCCGTCCCGCCGCTTTCTGGCCATCTCCCGATCATAGGCAGCCCGCCCAGCACGATGCGAGCTCCGATGCCAGCGCGGTGTCAGCGCGCTGCCAGTGACCGGTGGCACGGTGGAATCGACCAGAGGAAACGGGCCGACCCTGAAACCAGTGCGGGTTATCCCTGAAATCCGAAAGAAACTCTCGAGATTGCTGTCACAGGCCGATGATATTCACCTGAATGTCCGGTCTACCGTCCCGTACCCTCCCACTCGTCCCCGATCCGACTCGCGACGCATCGAACCGGGAAACCGCCATCGTCGACCGCGGCAGCACTGTCGGTGTCCGTCGATATCGTCGCCAACGAATCCAACTCTCGCCCTACCTTGTCAGCCCGAACGGAAGAGAAATCCATGACCACCGCCTCCGAACCCCAGGATCAGGGGCCGTCGCTCGCCAAGAGCGTCGCCCCGGGCTCCGCAGCGCCGCCGAGCGACAAACTCGACTCCAAGGTGCTGAAGATCGCCGGCGTCGTCGTCCTCGGATCGATCATGTCGATCCTGGACATCACCGTTGTCGGCGTCGCCCAGAACCAGTTCCAGGCGCAATGGGGTGCCACCCCCGCCACTGTCGCTTGGACGATGACGGCGTACACCCTGGCGCTGGCCGCGGTCATCCCGGTCACCGGCTGGGCCGCCGACCGGTTCGGCACCAAACGCCTGTACATGTTGTCCATCCTGTTGTTCGTGCTGGGCTCGGTGCTGTGTGCCACGGCGTGGAACATCGGTCCGCTGATCGCCTTCCGGGCCATCCAGGGTCTGGGCGGCGGCATGCTGATGCCGCTGGGGATGACGATCCTGACCAGAGCCGCCGGACCCGAACGGGTCGGCCGGGTGATGGCGGTACTGGGCATTCCGATGATGCTGGGCCCGATCGGCGGCCCGATCCTGGGTGGCTGGCTGATCGACGCGGTGAGCTGGCACTGGATCTTCCTGATCAACGTACCGATCGGTGTCATCGGTCTGGTCTACGCCAAGATGGCACTGCCGAAGGACGCACCGACCCCGTCGGAAACTTTCGACTTCACCGGCTTCCTGCTGCTCTCCCCCGGGCTGGCGGCGTTCCTGTACGGCGTCTCGTCCATCCCGGAGGCCGGCACGGTGGCTTCCGCGAAGGTGCTGATCTGGGCGATCATCGGGCTGGCGTTCATCGTCGCCTTCGTCTACCACGCCCTGCACCGCGCCGATCACCCGTTGATCGACCTGCACCTGTTTCGCAACCGTGAACTGACGGTCGCCATCGTCACCATGGCCCTGTTCGCGATCGCGTTCTTCGGCGTGATGTTGGCGTTCCCGCAGTACTTCATCGGCGTCCGCGGTCAGAGTCCGATGCGGGCCGGTGTGCTCGGCGCGGCGATGGGTGTCGGTTCGATGTTGACGATGCCGGCGGCCGGCGCGCTGACGGACAAATTCGGTCCGGGCAAGTTCGTGATGTCCGGCCTGGTGCTGATCGTCGGCGGCCTGATCCCGTTGACCCAGCTGACGTCCACCACGTCCTTCTGGGTCACCAGCGGCTGCTTCCTGGTGATGGGGCTGGGCATGGGCATGACGATGATGCCCACGTTCACCGCCGCGCTGAAGACGCTCAAGGATCATCAGATCGCCCGCGGTTCGACGATGATGAACATCACCCAGCAGGTGGCGGCATCGATCGGTACCGCCGTCATCTCGGTGCTGCTCACCAGCTTCCTGAAGAAGGAACCGGCGTCGCAGTTGGCGTTCGGGCTCAACCCGATCCTGTCCAATCCGAACGCTCCGGCCGAGCTTCAGGCACAGGCCCGGGGCGCCATCGGTCAGGCAGCGCAGGCCTCCGGACTCACCCCCGATCAGTTCGTGGCCCACGGGTTGTCGCTGGCGGCGGACTCGTTCGGCAAGACGGTATTGATTGCCACCATCCTGGTCGCCTGCACGCTGATCCCGGCCTCCTTCCTGCCCCGCAAGGGCAAGGCGAGCGCAGTCGATCCGGCGCAGGCAGCCGCGATGATGCACTGACAGCTTCCGGACCCTGATCCGCCCGGATGCCGAACGGCGCCCGACCACCTCGGTCGGGCGCCGTTCGCTGTCTCGGTTCAGCCGACGTTCAGCAGGGCGCCCGTCCGGTCCGGCCGGCCGGCGATCAGACCGGCAGGTGCCGCTGCCACCAGTCCAGGATCGCCTCGAACCGCTGCTGCCGATGGCGAGGTCGGCCGCCACGGGACAACTCGTGACCCTCGGCCGGGAACAACAACATCTCGGCCTCGGCGCCGCGCAGCCGCAACGCCGTGAAAAGCCGTTGGCCCTGTTCGACCGGACAACGCCAGTCCTGCTCGGAATGGATGATCAACAACGGGATGTCGATCTTATCGGCATGGGCCAGCGGCGAGGCCTGCCACTGCGAGTCCCGGTCGGCGCCGACATATGCCTCGGCGAAGAAATACCCGATGTCGCTGGACCCGGCGAAGGAATCCCAGGCATTCAATGCTCGTTCGGAGATACCGGCGACGAACCGCCCGGGGGCCTGCGAGGCCAGCCAGCTGGTCATGAAGCCGCCGTACGACCCGCCCATCACTCCGACTCGGTCGGACTGCAGATCGTCACGTTCCAGGGCCAGGTCCAGCAGCGCCAGCACATCGACAACATCGACCGTGCCCATCGCCCTGACGATTGCCCGGCCGTGGTCGCGTCCGTAACCGGAGGAGCCACGAGGATTCCCCATCACCACCGCGTACCCGGCGCTGGCGTACATCTGAGCTTCGTCGAACAATGACCAGGTGTAGGCCGAATACGGCCCGCCGTGGACGTTCAGCAGCACCGGATGCGGACCAGGACCGGTCGGCAACACCAACCAGCCGTGCACCGGGTGACCGTCGGCGGCCTGCCCGTTCAGTTCGACGACGTCACGCAGACCGGCGGCCGTCAACTCGCCGCCCAGATCGGTGAGAACTCGCTCATCGGTGGCCGTTCCCACCGCCGGGTCGACATCGGCCAGCACCACCTCGGCGAACGATGTCGGGTCGCCGATCACCACTGCCAGCCGGCCGGAGTCGGCGTCACCGACGTAGTCGAATGCCTTGACCACCCGCTGTCCGCCCATCACCATCGGAATGTCGTCCAGCTCCAGCCGGTCGGCATCCTTGGGGACGGCGCGGAGTTCGACCGCTCCCCGGTTCTGCACCGCGATCAGCACCCGGTCGGCGGTGACGATCGGATCGATGCCCTCGACGTAGACGGACTTTTCGTCGGTCAGCCGACGGGGCGTTCCACCGGCCAGCGGCGCCGACCACAGCCCGGGCAGCTGTGCGCAGAAGTCCACCCCGGAGAACGCTTCCGCAACGAAGTACACGGTGTCGCCGTCGATTGCCGCGAGCCCGACGCTGCCGATACCGGTGACCAGCACCTCCGGTGTCGGCGGCACGTCGGAGTCGGCAGTGGGAACCGCGATGGTCACCAATTCGCTGGTGATGTCGTCAGCACCGATCGACCGGGGGTAGACGATCGTCGTCCCATCGGCACTGAACGCCGGTCGACCGGCACCGCGTGGTTCGGCGGTCAGCGCGTTCGGTCCGGTCGCGGCCGGATCGGGCTCGTCGTCGGTGTGGGCATCGTCGGCGAGGACATGATCGGTCGGGACCAGAAAGATCTGCTCGGGCTTGTCGAGGGTGAATCCCTTGCCGTCCAACCGATACGACATGCTCGTCACTCGCCGGGGCGGCTCGGCTTCCGACGAGATCTTTTCCTCGGTGCCGTATCGGCCGGACTCGGCCACCGCCGCCAGATAGGCAATCCGGCTCCCGTCCGGCGAGAACACCGGTGCGGAGACACCGAGCTTGTGGGGTGATCCGGCGAGCCTCGCCGCCGTCCAGTCGGATCACGTGCAACTGCGCCGGTCCCGACTCACCGGCCCGCAGAAAGGCAATCACGGTGCCATCCGGCGACAGCACCGGGTCACTGTCCTTGGGCCCTGCGGTGAAATCCCGCCGGCCGTTCTCGGGATCGAGCAGCACCAGCCTGGAATCATTGCGGTCGTTGTCCAGGTCGGGGTGGGAGACGGCCACCAGCACTCGGCCGTCCGGCAGCAACAGTGGGCGGCCGGCGGAGCGCAGGAGCGGAAGGTCGGTGGGCTTCATGCCCCGACCGTATCGTTGCGGTCGGCCGGCATTTCCGCCGGTTCCGATTGACCGGCCCGCCGGTCCTGTTGACCGGCCGAAGCGGGCCAGTGACCGGCCGTGGCACGCTGGTCAACATGCGCGTTGTCCTGGGTAGCCCAACCCGACGGTGGGTCGCCCTCGGTCTCGCCGTCCTGATCGTCGTTGCTGCCGCCGTGCTCTTCTGGCCCCGGAGCACTCCGGTACCGGTGCGATCCGCGGAACTGACCATCCCCGGGGCGAAGGCGCCGTGGGACGACGCGGCGGTGACCTTGGACGCCACTATCTATCTGCCGCCGGTGACACCGGCGCCGGCGGTGATCATGGCGCACGGGTTCGGCGGCTCGAAGGCCTCGGTGGTCGGTGACGCGGAGGAATTGGCCAGGGCCGGGTTCGTGGTGCTGGCCTATTCGGCCAGGGGTTTCGGCCGGTCGACCGGCACCATCTCGCTGGATTCATTGGACGCCGAGGTGCCGGATGCCCGGGCGGTGGTCGACTATCTCGCCAACCGGCAGGAGGTCCAACAGGATGCGCCGGGCGATCCTCGGATCGGCGTGACCGGCGGATCCTACGGCGGAGCGCTGTCGTTGATGCTGGCCGGCATCGACCCGCGGATCGACGCGGCGGTGCCACTGATCACCTGGAACGATCTGGAGCACTCTCTGTTCCCGAACGCTGTGCAGGACAAGGCTTCTGCGTACGTCGGCACCCCCGCTGCGATCGCCGGTAGTAGGGACGGGGTGTTCAAGAAGTACTGGGCGGCGGCGATGATCAGCTCGGTAGTGCTGGGTTCCGATCTCTCACCGAACAGTCCCGTCGATCTCGGTCCGGCCGGTGGCGGCGTCGGCGGACGACGGGACGGTGGATCGTCGGCAGCAGACCCGTCGGCAGCCACCGGGGCGGCGCCGAACGCTGGTGCGCCGGGTGCCGCCGGCAGCGGATCGGCGGGTGTCGATCCCGGCTGTGGCCGGCTGAGGCTGCAGGTGTGTGCTGCCTATGCCCAGGTGGCCGACTCCGGCCGGGTCGACGCGGCCATGCACGCGCTGTTGGCCCGGTCCAGTCCGGCAGCTGTTGTCGGCAAGATCACCGCACCGACGTTACTGGTGCAAGGCGAGCAGGACACTCTGTTCCCGCTGGATCAGGCCGATGCCAACGCCAGAGCCATCGCGGCCACCGGTACCACGGTGGCGCTGGACTGGTACCGCGGCGGGCATGACGGCGGCACACCGGACCCGGACACCAGAGCCAGGATCACCGGTTGGTTCCAGCACTACCTCGCCGGCGCCGGCGCAGCACCGTCGACCGGTTTCCGCTACTCGGTCGACGGTGGGCTGACGGACAGCGGACGGGCCAGGACCCGCACCCTGCAGACGGATGGCTACCCCGGCTTGGCCGGAACCGGTTCTGTTGCCCGACAACAGGTTCCGCTGACCGGTGGAGCACAGGTGGTACTGAATCCACCAGGTGGTTCGCCGGCGGCGATCTCCTCACTGCCCGGACTGGCCAGGGCGGGCTCGCTCAGCTCGCTGCTCTCCTCCGGTGTGCCGGGGCAGAGTGCCACCTTCACCTCGGCGCCGTTCGGTCAGCTCGCGGTAATCACCGGTAGCGCGACGGTGTCGTTGTCGGTGGCAGCGCTTGCCAGCGTGACGACCACCGATGCGACCACCGGGGGGCCGGTGTTGTTCGCAGCGATCGGATCCCGGACAGCTGGCGGCCTGGTGACGATGGGCGGTAGCGCGGTCTCCCCGATCCGGCTGCCGACCCTACCGGCTGACGGATCGGCGACGACGGTGACGGTCGATCTGCCGGCCGTCAGCCTGCAGGTGGCGCAGGGCGATCAATTGATCGTCCGGTTCACCACCACCGACCAGGCCTATTCCGGACCGACAGCACCGGCGGTGTACCGGATCTCCGGTGCCGACACCGTCTCCCTCCCGGTGGCCGGCGGTCTGTTGGTATCGGCCGGCGAGGTGCCGATCGGCACCCTGATCGGGTTGATCGTCCTGGCCGTGGTTGCCGGCATCGGACTGCTGCTGGCCGGCCGGCGGCGCCGCGGTTCGACACTCCCGGCGTTGGCAACGGATGAGCCGGCCGTCCCCTTGGTGATCGAGCATCTGTCGAAGAGCTACCCCGGCGGGGTCCTCGCCGTCCAGGATGTGTCGTTCGAGGTGCTGCCGGGCCAGGTGCTCGGTCTCCTCGGCCCCAACGGCGCCGGCAAGACGACCACGTTGCGGATGGTGATGGGCCTGATCCGGCCGACCGGCGGCAGCATCAAGGTGTTCGGTCATCCGGTGCACCCGGGCGCCGAGATCCTTTCCAGGATCGGCAGTTTCGTGGAAGGCTCCGGATTTCTGCCGCACCTGTCGGGCCAGGTCAATCTGGAGTTGTACTGGCGGGCGACCGGCCGACCGGCCACCGACGCCCACCTGGACGAGGTGCTCAGCATCGCCGGGCTGGGCACAGCCGTGCACCGTCGGGTGAAGACCTACTCGCAGGGCATGCGGCAGCGGCTGGCCATCGCCCAGTCGATGCTCGGGCTGCCAGATCTGTTGTTGCTGGACGAACCGACCAACGGGCTGGACCCGCCGCAGATCCACGCCATGCGCGAAGTGCTGCGTCGATACGCCGGGACCGGACGCACGGTGCTGGTCTCCAGTCACTTGCTCTCCGAGGTCGAACAGACCTGCGGCGACGTGGTCGTCATCCATCAGGGTCGGACCATCGCCGATGGCCGGGTCGCCGATCTGGTCGCCACCTCCGGGGAGATGACGTTCACTGTCGACGATCCGGAGGCAGCCGCCAAGGTATTGAGGGAGTTGGCCGGGGTCGCCGAAGTGGACATCGTCGATGGTGCCGTGCAGGTCGACCTGGGTTCTGTTCCGGCATCGGTGGCGATCGCCGCCTCGGTGTCGGCCGGGATATCGGTGTCGGCGGCCGCCCCGCGCAACCGACTGGAGGACGTCTTCCTGGATCTGGTCGGCGCCACCGGAACCGCACCGCAGCACGGAGACAGCTGATGAGTCCGGTCCATCGCGACCAGTCCGCCGATACCGCCATCGAGGTGATGCGCGGCCTGCCGGCACCGACACCCGTGGCGGCGAACGGTCTACCGCCGGGTTTCCGGTCGGCGCACACGTTGCCGATCCGGGTCGAGTTCGTCCGGCAACTGCGGCGCCGGCGGACCCAGCTGGCGCTGGGCTTCATGGTGTTGTTGCCGATCATCCTCGCGGTGGCGTTCGCCTTCGACGGCTCCGCCGACGGCGGCACCTCGCTGGTGGATCTGGCCCAGAGCAGCGCCAGCAACTTCGCCGTCGTCACCCTGTTCTTCTCGGCCACCTTCTTACTTGTGGTGGTGGTCTCGCTGTTCTTCGGCGACACCATTGCCAGCGAGGCGTCCTGGTCGTCACTGCGCTACCTGCTGGCGATGCCGATTCCGCGGCACCGGTTGCTACGGCAGAAGTTTCTGGTCGCCGGGCTGATGTCGGTGGTGGCACTGGTGTTGTTGCCGGTCGCCGGCTGGCTGCTCGGGCTGGTGCTCTACGGCAACCATCCGCTGGCGACACCGGTCGGCGAATCGTTCAGTGGCTGGAGTGCGATCGCCCGGATCGCTGTGGTGGTGGCGTATCTGGCCATCAATCTGACCTGGGTTGCCGGGTTGGCCTTCCTGCTGAGTGTGTCCACGGATGCACCATTGGGCGCCGTCGGCGGCGCAGTACTGCTGGCAATTCTGTCCCAGATCCTGGACCAGATCGAGGCTCTCGGCGGGATCCGGAACTGGTTGCCGACGCATTACTCCTTCGCCTGGACCGGTGCCATGGTCGACCCGATCCGCTGGGACGACATGGTGCGCGGCGGATTTTCGGCGCTGGTGTACTCGCTGCTGTTCACCGCGTTGGCGTTCTGGCGGTTCTCCCGCAAGGACATCAACAGCTGAGTCACTCCGGACGGGACGCCGGCGCCCCTTCGGCGGTCTTGGCCGGATCGCTCACCACCACGTCGCCGAGAACCTCGTCGATTCGCTTCATCAGGTCGTCCGGGATCGTCACCCCGGACGCCTTGACGTTCTCCGTCACCTGCTCGGGACGGGACGCGCCGATGATAGCGGCTGCCACATTGTCGTTCTGCAGTACCCAGCTGACGGCAAGCTGAGCGAGGGAGAGATCCAATTCGGCGGCAATCGGTGCCAGGTTCTGCACCCGGGTCAGCACGTCGTCGTTGAGGAAGCGCTTGATCATGTCGGCGCCGCCCTTGGTGTCGGTGGCGCGACTACCGGCGGGCGGCGCGGCGCCCGGCTGGTACTTGCCGGTCAAAACACCCTGGGCGATCGGTGACCAGACGATCTGCGAGATGCCGAGTTCCTTCGACGTCGGCACCACTTCGCCTTCGATCACCCGCCACAGCGCGGAGTACTGCGGCTGGCTGGAGATCAGTTGCACGTTGAGCTGCTCGGCCAGCTGATGGCCGGCGCGGATCTGCTCGGCGGTCCACTCGCTGACGCCGATGTACAGCGCTTTGCCCTGGCGGACAACATCGGCGAAGGCCTGCATGGTCTCTTCCAGTGGGGTGTCCTGGTCGTACCGGTGCGCCTGGTACAGGTCGACATAGTCGGTCTGCAGTCGGGACAGCGACCCGTCGATGGATTCCATGATGTGTTTGCGGGACAATCCGACGTCGTTGGGTCCCCCTGGCCCGGTCGGAAAGTACACCTTGGTGAAGATCTCCAACGATTGACGGCGTTCGCCCTTGAGGGCGTCGCCGAGTACCGTCTCGGCCGCGGTGCTGGCATAGACGTCGGCGGTATCGAAGGTGGTGATGCCGCTGTCCAGAGCGGCCCGCACGCAGGCCGTCGCCGCATCGTTCTCCACCTGCGAGCCGTGGGTGAGCCAATTGCCGTAGGTGAGCTCGGAGATTTTCAGACCGGAATTGCCGAGGAAGCGAAATTTCATTCCCTGAGCTTATTCCGGTCACTCGGTGCGACGATCACCCGGCCGGACCGCCGAGTTCAGAACGACCGGGACTGCCACGTTCTGCCGCCGTCCAGACTGAACTGCAACGCCGCCCCTGGTTCTCTTGGTCGGAACCGGTGTCCAGGAAATCCACCGCTGCGGCTCGGAAGCTGGCCGGCGCACCGGTTCAGGGTGGCAGCACCGTCACCGGTGAGCTCGCCTGTCCTCCGGTCTTCGACGAGCCGATGGTGGTAGACCCAGCGCCGGTCGTCCCGCTGCTCGTCGACGCAGCGCTGGTGGACGGAGCGGGACTGCTGGCGGCGGACGGCAGGCCCGATGACGAGTTGCCGGTGGGCGGGCCCACGGTCGGCATCGGCTGAATGACGGCGGGCGGGTCCACTTGGTGGTCGGCGGTGACCCGGCTGCCTACCGCCACCCCGACGAACACCGGGATGCGGGCCGCGGCAGCCAGCAGCGGAATGGTGAATCGACGGGCCCACCGCAGTGGCGCCACCGCAGTGCGTCCACTGCTGGCGTTCGCGATCAACCGTTGCGCAAGATCGCCAGCTGTTGCACGATCCGCGGATTTTCCCCACGCGGCCGACTGTCCGTGCGCTACGCGCGGGTCACTGCACGCAGAACTCGTTGCCCTCCGGGTCGGTCATTACCGTCCAGACACCACCCCAGTCGTCCGTGCGGTCCTCGACCACGGTGCCACCGATGTCGACCAGCTTCTGCACGTGCGCCTGCACGGTGATGGCGCGTTCAGCGGCGTCGGCAATCCCGCGGCCGACGCCGATGTCCAGGTGCATCCGATTCTTAGCGGTCTTACCTTCCGGGACTTTCAGGATGAACACCCGTGGCCCGACGCCTTCGGGATCGATCACCGCGTAGGCGTCGTTGCGGTGCTCCTCCGGGATGTCGGCGAGCGCCTCATCCCAGTTGGCGAATCCGGGCGGCGGATCGTCGTCCCGGTAGCCGAGGGCAACCTTCCAGAACGCGCCGAGGGCGGCCGGGTCGGCCGCGTCCAGCGTCACCTGCAGGGAAAAGCCCATCTCGTGCTCCTGTCCTGGTGGCCGAAGGTCGTTGGTGGAATGGATCAGCGAATGGAGAACCCTTGCGCGATCAGGGTTCTGCTCATACCGGGGCGTGATCGACGCCGCCGGCGTCCATCTGCCGGATCTCCTTCTTCAGTTCGGAGATCTCGTCCCGGAGCCGGCCGGCCAGTTCGAACTGCAGATCGCGAGCGGCGGCCATCATCTGGGCCGTCAGCTGATGCACCAGGTCGGCCATCTCGGATCGAGCCATTCCGGCGGTCGAATGCCCGGCGTACACCCCGGAACTGCCACCGGTCTCGCCCTGTGCCCGCCGACCACGGGACGCGCTCCGGCCGGAGCCGGTGACCCTTCCGCCGATCTGGCTGTCCACACTTGCGTCGTTCTCCGCCTCCGCGTAGACCCGCTCGAGGATGTCGTTGATCCGCTTGCGCAGCGGCTGCGGATCGAGCCCCTTCTCCAGGTTGTAGGCCACCTGCTTCTCCCGCCGCCGATCGGTCTCCTCGATCGCGCGGGCCATCGACGGGGTGAGCCGGTCGGCATACATGTGCACCTGACCATTGACGTTCCTGGCCGCTCGACCGATCGTCTGGATCAACGAGGTCCCGGACCGCAGAAACCCTTCCTTGTCCGCATCCAGGATGGACACCAGGGACACCTCGGGCAGATCCAGACCCTCGCGCAGCAGGTTGATGCCGATCAGCACGTCGAACTCGCCGATCCGCAGCTCCCGCAGCAGCTCGACCCGGCGCAGGGTGTCGACCTCGGAATGCAGGTACCGCACCCGGATGCCCTGCTCCAACAGGTAGTCGGTCAGATCCTCGGCCATCTTCTTGGTGAGCGTGGTGACCAGCACCCGTTCGTTCTTGTCGGCGCGCTCCCGGATCTCGCCGACCAGGTCGTCGATCTGACCCTTGGTCGGCTTGATGATCACCTGCGGGTCGACCAGCCCGGTCGGCCGGATCACCTGCTCGACGAACTCGCCGTGGGTGCGGCCCATCTCGTAGGGTCCCGGGGTCGCCGAGAGGTAGACCGTCTGGCCGATCCGGTTGTCGAACTCCTCCCAGGTGAGCGGCCGATTGTCCAGCGCCGACGGCAACCGGAATCCGTGCTCCACCAGGGTGCGCTTGCGGGAGGCGTCACCCTCGTGCATCGCCCCGATCTGCGGGACCGTCACGTGGGACTCGTCCAGCACGATGAGGAAATCGTCCGGGAAGTAGTCGAGCAGGGTGGCCGGCGCCGAGCCCGGCGGCCGGCCGTCGATGGGCCGCGAGTAGTTCTCGATGCCGTTGCAGAAGCCGACCTGCCGCATCATCTCGATGTCGTAGTTGGTGCGCATCCGCAGCCGTTGCGCCTCCAGCAGCTTGCCCTGCCGCTCGAACTCGGCCAGCCGCTCGGCCAGCTCCTCCTCGATGGCCGCAATGGCCTTCTCCATCCGACCGGGGCCGGCCACATAGTGAGTGGCCGGGAAGATCCGCAGTTCAGGGACTTCGCGGACGATGTCGCCGGTGAGGGGATGCAGGTAGTAGAGCTTCTCCACCTCGTCGCCGAAGAACTCGATCCGGACGGCCAGCTCTTCGTAGGCCGGGATGATCTCGACGGTGTCGCCGCGCACCCGGAAGCTGCCGCGGGTGAAGGCGACGTCGTTGCGCGAGTACTGGATGTCCACCAGCGCGCGGAGCAGCTGGTCCCGGTCGATCTGGTCGCCGGCCGCCACCGGGATGGACCGGTCCAGGTAGGACTGCGGGGTGCCGAGTCCGTAGATGCACGACACCGACGCCACCACGATCACGTCGCGCCGGCTGAGCAGCGACATGGTGGCCGAGTGCCGTAGCCGCTCGACATCGCTGTTGACCGACGAGTCCTTCTCGATGTAGGTGTCGGTCTGCGGGACGTACGCCTCCGGCTGGTAGTAGTCGTAGTAGGAAACGAAGTATTCGACCGCGTTGTGCGGAAACAACTCCCGCAGCTCGTTGGCCAGCTGGGCGGCCAGTGTCTTGTTCGGCGCCATCACCAGGGTCGGCCGTTGCAGCCGCTCGATGAGCCAGGCCGTGGTCGCCGACTTGCCCGTGCCGGTGGCGCCGAGCAGCACCACATCCCGCTCGCCCTCACCGATCCGCTTTTCCAACTCTTCGATGGCTTGCGGCTGGTCGCCGGCGGGTTGATAGTCGCTGACCACCTGGAAGCGACCCTCGGTACGCGGGATCTCACCGACCGGGCGATGCTCGGAAACAGCAATGACGGGATGCTCAGTTGCGAAGGCCACGTCCACGAATCTACGGCCGAGCACCGACAGTCGACCGTCTCTGCCGGCCCGGCGAGGATCAACTTCCCATTCTCTGGGGCTCAAGTGACGGGAGTCGCCCATCGCATCCTCGTAGGCGAAGTTGATCCTCGCCGGGTCGGCTGGTCGCCAGGATCAGCCGGGGCCCGGTGTCCAGCCGGTGCGGTCGGCCCACTGCTGCCCGCGCGGGTAGGCGCGGGCCATCCACGGTTCCTTCGCAGCTGCGTAGTCGGCAATGCGCAAATCGGTCAGCTCGCCGGCCGCATGTCGTTTCACCGCCAAGTAGTCGGCGAGCACCCCGGGGTCGGCCCGCAGCCAGGCCGGGAACAGCAAGGCCCACCGCCAGCCTGGCGAATCTCTCACCCTCAAGTGAAGGTTTACCTTGCGGTCAGGATCCGCGTTGCCATGCACTCTTTTCTGCCAGCCGGCCGGGTCGCTGTCCGACGGGTGTGTGGTGTCGCGCCAGTCCCCCAGCGTTCGCGGAAATCCTGCTGCGGCCAGCGGGTCACGCAGTGCGTCCGCCTCGTCCATGTCGGCGACCGTCAGTTGCAGATCGATGACATCCTTCGCCGGCAGACCCGGCACCGCGGTAGATCCGATGTGATCCGTTCGGGCGCCGCCGGTGGCCAGCGAGACCCGGGCGGCCAGCAGCGTACCCAGCTCGGCCCACCGCGGGTCCGGGTCGATCAGCACCGGCCCGGCCCTGGGCAGCGTGCGGTCGGCCCGCCGATTGTCGGCGAACGCATGGATTCGGTCCCACAGCCGGTCGAGGACCGAGGTCAGCTCGGCCGGCGACCCGGAATTGTCGATCCAGACATCACACAGTCGGCGCCGCTGTTGGTCCGAGATCTGGGCGTCGATCCTGGCCCTGGCATCGACCTCCGAGTGACCGCGGTCGACCAGCCGGCGCACCCGTAGATCGGTGTCCTCGATGCCCACCCCGACGACCAGGTGGTAGCGGGCGGCATCACCAATGCTGCGGATCAACGGAATATCGTTCAGGCAGATGCCATCAGGCGGGGCCAGCGCCCAGCGTTCGCCGAAAAGCGCGCGGACCAGCGGGTGAGTGATCCCCTCGAGCCGGTCCCTGGCGGCAGGATCCGCGAAGACGATCTCGGCCAACGCCGCCCGGTCCAGGGAGCCGTCGGCGGCCATCACCCTGGTGCCGAACTCGGCGGCCACCGCAGCCAGCCCGGCCGAGCCCGGACGAACCACCTCGCGGGCCAACTGGTCGGAGTCGATGATCACCGCTCCGCGACCCCCGAGGACAGCAGCCACCGTGGACTTGCCGGCACCGATGCCGCCGGTAACGGCCACGCTGAGTGCACCCATGTCGGGCATCCCGGAATCCAGTTTGCTCACTCGCGGTGCCTCCCTTCACTCTTGTGACCTTCCGTCACACCCGACACACCGATGGGCCTCCCGGGTCACTGTCCGATTCTCGGTTAGCGTCCCATCATCGTCCGCGACACCCATCCGACCTGGAGGATCCAGTGCGCAGCAGCATTCTTGGACAGGGTCGTCATCGGCTCGGTCTGCCGGGTCTCGTGCCGGTACGTCATTTCGTCACGGTGACGCAGCGCAGCTTCCTCGCGCGACTGTTCGGTATTGGCCAACGTCCGGGCCGACATGCGGTCCGTCCTGCTCCGGTGCTCGATCTGCCAGTCGAGGTTGACGCCGCCCCGGCTCTGCGGGCCGCCGCCGCTTGAGTCCCGGTTCTCGACTCGGGAAAGTTCGACATCAGCGGGCTCCCACTATCTGATGCGGAATACCCACGGCTGACAGCGTTCACCTACCGAAGTCGCCGGAGCATCCCGCTAAGAGTGAGTCAGCCGGCGTTCTTGACGGTCCTGGCGAGTGCCAATTGAGCGAGTTGGGTGAGTTGGTCTCCCGGATCACCCTTCATCAGTCCGTTGACCACCGCAATGGCCAGCACCCAGTCGCCGTACTGCACGTTGATCAGGCCACCGTCCCGCAGCAGGATGTTGGCCGGATGGCCGGCCACCTGGGTGCTCGACGCCGTCGCTCCCCGTTCCTTCTCGACGCTCACATTGACCGACATCTGCTTGGTCGCCGCCGCCACGCTCGAGTACTGAGTGATCCGCAGGCTCAACTTCTGCTGGCCGGCGGTGATGCCGTACAGGCACCGCACCGAACCGGTCGAGTTGACGTTCGGATTGGCGACATCCTTCACCCGGCTGGACGCTACCGGGATGACCACACCGGTGACCTTCTTGACGTCGTTCGGGCCGATCAGCGAGCCGCAGTCGACGGTCAGCGGATTGACCTTCTTCACCTCGCCGGTGGTCTGAGCCGGCGCACTCGTACTCGCCTTCGGGGTGCTGACGACAGTCTTGGTCGGTGCGGCGCTCGCGGTGGGCTTGGCACTGCCGGTCGGCTTGACACTGCCGGTCGGCTTGGCGGAACCGGAGGGTTTGGCGGAGCCGGAGGGTTTGGCGGAGCCGGTTGCCGAGCCGGTCGACTGGGCGCTGATGGTGATCGCCGATCCGGTGCCGGCCGCCGCGCCGGCGGACGTCATGGTCTCGGTCACGATCACCGTTCGCTTCGTGGCGGCGGCGTTACTGCAGCCCACCAGAACCAGACCCAGGGCCAGCGCAGGGACGATCACACGGGCGGCAGTCACATTACGTCGCATGGGTCCACGGTACTGAAGCGCGACCCCGCTCCCGTGCCAACCCGCCGATGTCCGGGCAAACCTCATCGCCGCCGGCCGGGTACGAAAGAGGCCGCCACCGAACGGATTCGGTGACGGCCCCCGACCTGGATCGGTCAGCTCTCGTCGGTACCCGCGAGCTTCTCCCGCAGCGCGGCGAGTTGCTCGTCGTTGACCAGCGAACCGGACTGCTGCTCGGGAGCAGCCGTCTCGTCGGCGCCGGACGTCGATGAGGTGTAGTTGCCACCGGCCTCGCCGGAGGCGGCTGCCTCGGCGTCCGCAGCCTGCGCCGCGGCGATCTGCTTGAGGTGCTTCTCGTAGACCTCGTGCGCGTCGGAATACTGCTTCTCCCACGCCTCGCGCTGGGTGTCGTAGCCGTCGAGCCACTCGCCCGTCGCGACGTCGAAGCCCTCCGGAGGCACGAAGTTGCCCTGCTCGTCGTAGTGATCCACCACGCCGTACTGGGCACGCACCTCGTCGAACTCGGTTTCCGGGGTGACACCCTCGTTGGCCTGCTTCAGCGACAGCGAGATCCGACGACGCTCCAGGTCGATGTCGATGACCCGGACGAAGATCTCGTCCTCGACGCCGACTACCTGCTCCGGGATCTCCACGTGCCGACCGGCCAGTTCGGAGATGTGCACCAGACCCTCGATGCCGTCGTAGACGCGGACGAACGCACCGAACGGCACCAGCTTGGTGACCCGGCCGGGGACGACCTGCCCGATGGCGTGGGTTCGGGCGAAGTGACGCCACGGATCTTCCTGAGTTGCCTTGAGCGACAACGACACTCGCTCGCGCTCCATGTCGACGTCGAGCACCTCGACGGTGACTTCCTGACCGACCTCGACGACCTCGCTCGGGTGGTCGATGTGCTTCCAGGACAGCTCCGAGACGTGCACCAGACCGTCGACGCCGCCGAGATCGACGAACGCACCGAAGTTGACGATGGAGCTGACAACACCCTTGCGGACCTGGCCCTTGCCCAGCTGGTTGAGGAACTCGCTGCGCACCTCGGACTGGGTCTGCTCCAACCACTGCCGGCGGGACAGCACCACGTTGTTGCGGTTCTTGTCCAGCTCGATGATCTTGGCGTCCAGCTGACGGCCGACGTACGGCTGCAGGTCGCGGACCCGGCGCATCTCCACCAGCGAGGCGGGCAGGAAGCCGCGGAGGCCGATGTCCAGGATCAGGCCGCCCTTGACGACCTCGATGACGGTGCCGGTGACGACGCCGTCCGCTTCCTTGATCTCCTCGATCGTGCCCCAGGCGCGCTCGTACTGTGCGCGCTTCTTGGACAGGATGAGTCGGCCTTCCTTGTCCTCCTTCTGCAGGACCAGGGCTTCGACGTGCTCGCCGATCTCGACGACCTCATTGGGGTCGACGTCGTGCTTGATGGACAGCTCACGCGAGGGGATGACGCCCTCGGTCTTGTAGCCGATGTCCAGCAGAACCTCGTCACGGTCGACCTTGACGATGGTGCCGGAGACGATGTCACCATCGTTGAAGTACTTGATCGTCGCGTCGATGGCGGCGAGGAAATCCTCTTCCGACCCGATGTCATTGATCGCGACCTGCGGTGCGGTGGAGGTGGAGACGGTAGGGGCTGACATGTGGTGGGGTGCTCCGTGGGTGGATGGTTGTCGTAGGGACAAGAGTCGGTTGGCACGCGCGTGCCCGCGTCGCTTGACAGATGAAGATCGAGAAGCGAGCGTCGCCTACTCCATGCTGAGGCGGCCCGAGCGACAGCCAGGGCGCACAACGCAGGTCCAAGACTACCCGAGGAGCCTGTGACCACCAATTCTGTCGGGCCAGTGGAGCCAGGTGACCGCCATCCCGAGTTGATCATGGCGTTCTGCCCGGGTTCTGCCTGAATATTGTCCGATTTGTCGGGCAGCACGTCATGATCGAAGGGTTGGCAGCACCGGTGTAGCCGCGCTGGTTATCGTCGGCACGATGAACACGTCAGCAGCCTGGTCGCCGGGCGAGATCATCCGGTGGCACTACCGTCGCCCGAACTGGTCCGCCGGCATGCCGGAGACAGCGTTTCCGGTTCGGGTGGTTCGCGACGATCCGCGTGGGCTGGTGGTCTGGTTGGCCGGCGGCACCCGCGGACTGGGAGTGCGACGCGCGGACGGCACCGATCTGCGGGCGGACAAGGCGACGATGTTCACCGCGCCGCGCCGTCAAGTGCTCGACGAATGGACCGGCAGCGGAACTCTGCGGATCGCCGGCACCGGCGATCCGTGGAGCGTCTGGATCTTCCACTGGGACGTCGGGACCCCACAGCAACGGCACAGTTGGTACGTCAATCTCGAGGCGCCGCTCCGGCGTGGAGAAGCCGCCGTCTACACCACCGATCGGGTCCTCGATCTGGTCATCGGCCCGCAGGGTGAGCATCGGCTCAAGGATGAGGACGAGCTGGAACAGGCGGTGCTGCAGGGCAGGTTCACCGAGCCCGAGGCCAGGTCATTCCGCGCCGACGCCGATGCCTGCCTCGCTGCCTTTCGACACGGCGACTGGCCGTTCGATGACGAATGGGTCAACTGGATGCCACCGGCCGACTGGTCCGTGCCTGAGCTGCCTGCGCAGTGGCGGGACTGGCCGGCGGCGACGGACATCGCACAGGCCGCCAACCCGGTACCTACGTTCCCCGCCGGCCCCGACCGATGACCGACCACGACGATCGGGCGATCGGGCCGACCCGCCCCCGGGTGATGCCCGCCGACCAGCGGACGTCGCGGCTGGCGAACCGACGTTGGTGGGACGACGATGCCGACGCCTATCACCTGGAACATGGCGGGTTCCTCGGCGACGTCGACTTCGTCTGGTGCCCGGAGAACGTCCGGGAGTCGACGGCCCGGCTACTCGGAGACGTTGCCGGACGACGCATTCTCGAGGTCGGCTGCGGATCCGCGCCGTGCGCCAGGTGGCTGACCACCCAGGGCGCCGAGGTGATCGCCTTCGATCTGTCGGCCGGGATGTTGCAGCATGGCCGGCTGGCCGATGTGCGGACCGGCATCGATACCGTGCCGGTCCAGGCCGACGTCTGCGAGATGCCGTTCGCTGCCGATAGTTTCGACACGGCCTTCTCGGCATTCGGGGCCATCCCGTTCGTCGCCGACTCGGCCGAGGCGATGCGCCAGGTGCATCGGGTCCTGCGACCGGGCGGCCGGTGGGTGTTCTCGGTGACCCATCCGATGCGCTGGATCTTCCCGGACATCGCCGGCGAGGTGGGGATGACCGCCGTCCAGTCCTATTTCGATCGCTCTCCCTACGTCGAGGTCGACCGGGACGGACTTCCGGCGTACGCCGAACATCACCGGACGATGGGAGACCGGATCCGCGAACTGGTCGACGCCGGGTTCGTCCTCGACGGGGTGCTCGAACCGGAGTGGCCGGAAGGTTTCGACGGCAGCTGGGGGCAGTGGACCCCGGAACGCGGACAGGTATTCCCGGGTACCGCGATATTCCTGGCGCACAAGGCCTCCGCTGCGTGGACGCTCGGCGGGCACCCGGGACAGGAATCGCCCGGGGTGATGAGCAGCGCCGGCGGCGGGCGCGGGCATTGACACCGGGTAGGCACCCCAGCAGTCTTTGCCGAGGCGGTCGCGATGGACACCCGGGTCATGCCGTCATCGAAGACGAGGATCAGGCATGCGCATCGGGCTGGTCGGGGTGGGACGCATCGGCGCCTTCCATGCTCACACCCTCATCGGCCTGCCGGCGGTGGACAGCGTTGTGCTGGCGGACGCCGATCCGAGTCGTGCGCAGGAAACTGCTCGCCGGGTCGGCGCCGAGACCGTGCCCGACATCGACGCGCTGTTCGCCGCCGGTCTCGACGGCGTCGTCATCGCCACCCCGACGGCCAGCCATGCCGAGTTGATCAGGTGTGGTGTCAGCGCCGGAGTTCCGACCTTCTGCGAGAAACCGATCTCGCTCGACCTGACCGGCAACGAACACGTGGTCGATATGGTCGAGGCCTCCGATGTTCCGGTACAGATCGGCTTCCAGCGGCGATTCGACGCCGGCTACCAGGAGGCCGCGCGCGCCGTCGCGGCCGGCGAACTCGGTTTCCTGCACCACATTTCGGCGAACACCGGTGACGCGAGTCCTCCGACAGCCGACTACCTGCGCACCTCCGGTGGGTTCTTCCGCGACTGCAGCGTCCACGACTTCGACGCGATCCGGTACGTCACCGGACGGGAGGTCGTCAGTGTCTATGCACTGGGTGCGAATCGTGGCGAGCCGTTCTTCGCGGACGTCAACGACATCGACGCGGCCGCGGTGCTGCTCACTATCGATGACGGCACCCTCGTCACGGTGACCGGCACCCGCTACAACGGCGCCGGTCACGACGTTCGGATGGAAATCCTGGGCAGTCTCGGCTCTATCGCCGTCGGCTTGGACGACCACACTGCGATCCGCTCCGCCGAAGCCGGGATGCAGTTCCCATCCGGCCCGCCGCATCCGACCTTCATGGACAGGTTCCGCGCGGCCTATGTCGCGGAGCTGACCGCATTCATCGCGGTGGCCGCCGGCGCCCGTCCGGTGCCGTGCACCGTCCGTGATGCCTTGGCCGCATTCCGGGTGGCTGACGCCTGCGACCGCTCCCTTCGCGACGGCCGGGTGGTGCGGCTGAACGAACGGGCTGCTGCTGCCGGAGCCGCGGGAACACCTGCTGGTCTCTGATGCCCCCGCAGGAAGGGTTGCCCGAGTGCCCGGCAACCCTTCCTGCAGGTGGAGCCGGCCGGCCTAGAGTCCGAGCCCGGTGAGCAGGCGGTCGAGCAGAGCCGACAGGCCCGTGAGCGGGCCGTTGTGGTCGAGCAGGTGCACGATGGCGCACAGCAGATTGCCCAGCAGCTTGCCGGCACCCGGAACAGCCGTGATGTTGAGGTGCACCGGCGCGAGGTCGATCACCAGGCCCAACAGGTCGAGGTGCAGCGGGCCGAGATCCAGCGTGAGGATGGCGCACCCGGCGGGCGTGACCAGGTTTTGGATGGGCGTGCTGAAGGATGTTCCACCGGCCGGCAGGCCGGTGCCGGTGATGGTCCCCGAGAGCTGCAGCACGCCGTTGACGACCGAGGTGCTGAGGTTGCTGAGCCTCCCGGAAAATGCGGTGCCGTCGGCCAGGGTCCCGGTGACGGGGACGGTGGTCGCTGCCGGCGCGGCGGCCGCGACGGCGGCGGCGGGCGCCGGCTGGGCCGCACTCGCGGCAGTCGCAGCCGGGACGATCCCGAGTCCGCCCGCCAGCAGGAGGGCGGTACCGGTTCCGACAAGCTTGGTTCGCAACATCATGGCTGTGCTCCTTTTGTGGGGAAGCGATGCCACCATCAGGGTGGTGGTGGCATCGTCCGATGGGTGTGTCCTCGCCCCTCGGTGTCTGCGGGCGACCGGTGGTTGCGGCTGCTCGCTGGCCCCGCGGGGACTTGCACCGTTGAAGACCCCGTGCAGTCCGAGGGATGACGTGGTCGGTCGCCTTCTCCGGGTGCCATGGGCGGCATGGCCGTGCGGTCGCCGAGGCGCCGGCCGCCGTCCGCTGACAGATCTCTCGCGTCATATCTGGCGCGCTAGGCGTCCGGGATGTCGGAGGCGGTCGAACGGATGCCGGCGAGCCGAAGCCTCCGGGGGGCGGCGTGCGCTCGGAAGGCTCCGCTGAGCGAGGGACAGAGCGCCGCCGGGAGTACGGTGCCGTAGTGGGTTCTGCGCAGTCTGCTGACATCAGGCCCGACCGGGCACTCGCCTCAGACGTGGCCGATCTGATGCCCGTTGTGCGGCGGATCGTCGCCGCCCGCGTCGGCGCGCACCCGGCGGCGGACGATCTCGTGCAGGAGATTCTGATGCGCGTGCTCGCCGCCTCGGCCCGGATCGAGCCCAGCATGCTCGAGCCCTAGGCAATCACCACCACCCGCAATGTCATCGCCTCGATGTGGCGCGACGACGACCGCCGCGAACGCAACCAGCACCGCATCCTGGACTTACGGCGTCCTGATGCGCCCGACGAGCAGTTGCTGGCCAACGAGGAACAGACCGCCGTTGCCCTGGCCCTCGGTCGGCTGTCTGCCGGCGAGCGTCAGACCTTGCTCGCCCATGAGGTATCCGGCCAGGACACCCGCACCCTGGCCTCGAACGCCGGATCGACCTCGGGTGCGGTAGCCGCGCAACTCCACCGCACTCGCGCCCGGCTGCGGGTGGAATACCTGCTGGCGCTCGAGCAGGCGGAGCCGCCCACAGATCGCTGCCGGCCGGTGCTGCTGGCCCTGTCCAGCGCCGACCGGCGCCGTCAGCGGGAGGTCGAGGCGGCTCGGCACCTGCTCGAGTGCGGCCTGTGCGCCCGGCTCAGCCAGCCCCTGCTGGAGCGTGGACACCCACGCGACGACGAGGTGCGCACGCCCATCGTCTGCGACGCCGATGTCGTGAAGGCCCGCCAAGCCGCCCGCCAGCTTGCATCCCGGCAGGGATTCTCCGGGACCGACCTCACCATCCTCGCCACCGCGGTGTCGGAGGTTGCGCGCAACATCGTGCGTTTCGCCGGAAAGGGCGAAATCGTCATCGAGCTGATCGAAAGCCCTCGGCGAGGCGTCCGGATCGTCGCCCGCGACACCGGCCCCGGGATCGAGGACGTCGAACAGGCACTCACCGACGGCTTCAGCACCTACGACGGTCTAGGACTGGGACTGCCGGGCGCCCGCCGCCTGATGGATGATTTCGCCATTGTGTCCGAACTCGGTCGCGGTACCACCGTGAGCATGACCAAATGGATCCGGAAAGGATAGGCATGCAGAACGAACTCGACGCCGATGCTCAGAACGAGGTGGCCGACCAGAGCAACCAGGACGCTGACCAGCTGCTTCCGCATCTCGTCGCTCACCTTCGGGAGCACCGCACGAGGCTGCGCCACGAGTGGGCGGACCGGATCAGGGACGCCCACCTGCTCGAGGCCATGACGGCCCAGGAGATGGCCGTGGAGACGACCTCGGTCTACGACAACTATGTCGAGGTGCTGGAGACAGGGAGCGTGGAGGCCCTGCAGCACTACGCCCGTGACCTCTCCGAGCGCATCATCCCGCGGGGGGTCGAGACCCACGAGGTCGTCGGCATCGTGCTCCTGCTGCGCGATGTCCTGGCCCGCTCGCTGTTCGAGAAGTACCAGCGCGACTTCGCCCTGCTCAACCGGGTACTCGACGCGTACGAGCCGGCAGCGAACCGGATTGCCAACACTGTCGCCGTCAGCTTCGTGGACGAGCGGGAGCGGGTGATCCGCCAGCAGCAGGACTCGATCCGTGAGCTTTCGACGCCGGTCCTGCCGGTCCGCGAGCGGCTGCTCATCCTTCCGATCATCGGCGTACTTGACAGCGAGCGAGCGCGACAGCTCACCGAGCAGCTGCTCTCCGGTATCCGCACCCACCGTGCCAGGGTGGTCGTCATCGACATCACCGGCGCCCCCGACGTCGACGAGACGGTGGCCAACCACCTCGTGCAGACCGTCGACGCCTCACGTCTGATGGGCGCCAGCGTCATCATCACCGGGTTGTCCCCCACCATCGCCCAGACGCTGGTGACGATCGGGGTGGACCTGAGCAAAATGAATACCATCGGAGACCTGCAGGGCGGACTCGAGGAGGCCGAGCGTCTGCTCGGGTACGCGGTCACCCGTGAGGCAGGGTCCACAGTTCCGTGAACTCCGGACCGGCACTCGTCTCCATCCTGCGGCAGGGCTCCTACCTCGTCGCGTCGATACACACCGCCCTGGATGACTCAGAGATGATCCGGTTTCAAAACGACCTCATCGAGCACATCGGCCGGCACCGCTCCCGCGGGGTGATCATCGACGTGGCTTCGCTGGACGTCCTGGACTCTTTCGGGTCGCGGACCCTGCGCAACATCGCCGAGATGGCCCGGCTGCGCGGGGCGCTCACCGTCATCGTCGGCATCCAGCCGGATGTCGCCTTTGCCATGGTTCAGCTGGGCATGGGCACCGGGTCGGTGCCGACCGCCCTCGACCTCGAAGAGGGCCTGGCGTTCCTCAACAGGCGGGTCCCCGGCACTGGCCCGATCGTCCGTTGGTCGGACCGATGAGCGAGGGCGACTCGCTCGCCCGGAACTACCTGACAGCGTTCCTGAGATACCTGCCGCGGCGCGAGGAGGCCGCGCTCGCCAGCGGCTATGAACTCGGCCGGGGTGCGGCCATCAACGGCGTGAGCATCCTCGACCTCGCCCGGATCCATCACGATGTCCTGCTGACCGTGCTCGATGACACACCGGTGGAAGACGTCGCCCGGGTGGCCGCCGCTGCCTCTGAGTTCCTCGTCGAGGTGCTCGCGACATACGACATGATCCAGCGGGGACTGCTCCAGCGCGAGCGCGGCTGACCCGCGACCTCGTTCGTCAGCCAGATCCGAGCGCTCGGTGATTGACACCGTAGGTGCCCGGCAGCAGTCTTGCCGAACGGCCCCTGCTTCATCCGACGGCCACCCGGCCCGACAGCATCGACGCCGCAACACCTTGGGAAATCAGGAGAAACGATGAAGTTTGGCAGATTGACGGTCGCGGCGGTGGCCGTCACCGCACTGGCGATGGCCGGATGCAGCAACGGTGCACCGGTCGCCAACACCTCGACGTCGGCCCCGGCGGCCGGCAGTACCGACGCCGGCTCGGCGGGGAGCACGGCCCCGGTGGCCGCCAGCTCGGATTCGGCGGCGAGCTCCGCCGGGGATACCGCAACCGCCTCCGGCTCGGAGTCCTCGGCCGGCTCGGCCGGCCCGGCCGGCTCCGCCGGCGAGTCGACAGCCGGGCCGGCCGGCACCGCACCGGATACCGGCGGCAAGATCACCGTCGCGGTGATCACCCACGCTGCCCCCGGTGATTCGTTCTGGGACGTGGTGAAGTCCGGCGCGGAGGCCGGCGGCAAGCAGGAGGGCGTCACCGTCACCTACGCAGGCGACCCGGACCCGGCCAAGCAGAGTCAACTGATCGACAACGCAGTCGCCCAGAAGGTCCAGGGCATCGCCGTATCGATGGCCAACCCGGATGGACTCAAGGAGTCGATCCAGAAGGCGATCGCTGCCGGTGTCCCGGTGATCACCATCAACTCGGGCCTGGAGCAGTCCAAGGAGTTCGGGGCGATCACCCACGTCGGGCAGAGCGAGGAGCTCGCCGGCGAGGGGGCCGGAGCCAAGTTCAAGGAACTCGGCGGCAGCAAGATGATCTGCGTCATCCACGAGGCAGGCAACGTCGGACTCGAGCAGCGGTGCGCCGGCGCCAAGAAGACCTTCGGCGCGGTGGAGAACCTGCAGGTGGACGTGTCCAACGTGGCGGACGCACAGAACACCATCAAGTCGAAACTGCTCGCCGACCCGTCGATCGACTCGGTGATGTCGCTCAACCCGGTGATCGGTAAGGCCGCCGTGCAGTCGGTGAAGGACGCGAACAGCAAGGCCAAGGTGGCCACCTTCGACGTATCCTCCGACGTCATCGACGCAGTCACGGCCGGCGACATCCTGTTCGCGGTGGACCAGCAGCCCTACCTGCAGGGTTACCTGCCGGTGGTGTTCTTCGCGCTCAAGGTGCGCAACGGCAACGATGTCGGTGGCGGCCAGCCGGTCTACTCCGGGCCGGGTTTTGTCACCAAGGACAACGCCGCACAGGTGAAGCAGTTCGCCGCGGCCGGGAACAGGTAACCCGGCCGATGACCGCGGAAACGGAGCTCGTCCCGGCGTCGGACGAGCGGGTCGCCCGTTCCTCGGTGGCGGCGCGCCTACTGCGCCGTCCCGAGGTCGGTGCCGCGGTCGCGGCGCTGATCATCTTCGTCTTCTTCAGCGTTTCCACCGATGCCTTCCTGTCCGCCGGCGGAGCGGCCACCTGGCTGGAGTCCTCGGCGCAGTTCGGCATCATGGCGGTGGCCGTGTCGATGTTGATGATCGGCGGGGAGTTCGACCTGTCGGCCGGGACCATGGTCGGCACCAGTGGTCTGATCGTCGGGGTGTTGACCACCCACAGTGGGCTCAACATCTGGTTGAGCGTGCTGATCTCGTTGCTGGTGGCCGCCGCCATCGGCGCGCTCAACGGCTGGCTGGTGGTGCGCACCAAACTGCCCAGCTTCATTGTCACCCTCGGCACCTTCTTCGTGCTGCAGGGGCTGAACCTGGCCGGCACCAAAGCGGTGACCGGTCAGGTCTCCATCCAGGGCTTCTCCAAGGTTCCCGGCTTCTACGATCTGCGCTGGCCGTTCGGATCGTCGACGGCGCTGGGCGAGTTCACCCTGCAGATCTCGGTGATCTGGTGGCTGGCGGTGACCGCCGTCGCCACCTGGGTGTTGCTGAGGACCCGGGCCGGGAACTGGGTTTTCGCCGTTGGTGGCGATCAGAACTCGGCCCGGCAGGTCGGTGTCCCGGTGCTGCGGACCAAGGTCGGGTTGTTCATGACGACCGCAGTCGCCGGCTGGCTGGTCGGCATGTTGCAGCTGTTCAAGACCTCCACCGTGCAGGCGTCCACCGGGGTGGGACAGGAGTTCATCTACATCATCTGCGCGGTGGTCGGCGGCTGCCTGCTGACCGGCGGGTTCGGATCGGCGATCGGCGCAGCGCTGGGCGCGCTGATCTACGGAATGACGTTGCAGGGCATCGTGTTCGCCCAGTGGGACAACAACTGGCTCAAGGCATTCCTCGGCGTAATGTTGCTCGGCGCAGTGTTGGTCAACAATTGGATCAGGCGGCGGGCGGAGGTGCGGAAATGACCGGGCCGGAACGGGTATCGACGAGCAAGGGTGACGCGAACGCTGCCGACCAGCCGATCGTCAGCGCATCGCCGGTCGCCGCGGCGCTGCCGGTCGCCGCGGCGCTGCCGGTCGCCGGGGCATCGGTCGAGGAGGTCGCCGGCCCGGCCTCGTCGGCCCCGGAACTACCGCCGCCGCACACCACCATCATCGAGGTGGACGGACTGGGTAAGAACTACGGCAATGTGATAGCGCTGCATGATGTGTCGACCGTGGTGAAAGCGGGCGAGGTGACCTGCATCCTGGGCGACAACGGCGCCGGAAAATCCACCCTGATCAAGATCCTGGCCGGCGTGCACCAGCACTCGCACGGCTCGATGCTGATCGATGGGGAAAGTCGACGGTTCGCCAGCCCCCGGGATGCGTTGTCGCTTGGCATCGCCACCGTCTACCAGGACCTCGCCGTGGTGCCGTTGATGCCGATCTGGCGAAACTTCTTCCTGGGCTCCGAACCGACCCGCTGGGTGCCACCGGTGCGCCGGCTGGACGTGCTGACGATGAAACGAACCACCCGGGACGAGTTGCACAAGATGGGGATCGATCTGCGGGATGTCGACCAGCCGATCGGCACCCTGTCCGGCGGTGAACGGCAGTCGGTGGCGATTGCCAGGGCGGTGTACTTCGGCGCCCGAGTGTTGATCCTGGACGAGCCGACCGCCGCGCTCGGGGTCAAGCAGGCCGGGGTGGTGCTGCGCTACATCGCCCAAGCCCGCGACCGCGGTCTCGGCGTGGTGTTCATCACCCACAATCCGCACCACGCCTACCCGATCGGCGACCGCTTCCTGTTGTTGTCCCGGGGTCGCAGCCTCGGCCAATACGACAGGTCGGACGTCACCATCGACGAGCTGACCCGGCAGATGGCCGGCGGCGCCGAACTGGAGGCGTTGGCGCACGAACTCACCAAGGACTGATTGCGGACGGCCTCAGGTCGGCGGCCGGTTCAGGACATGATTCAGATAGGCCTCACCGCGCGGCGACAATCGGTAGCCGACCTGCAGGCTGATCGTCAGCCCGAGTGCCTTCAGCCGGCGGATGTCGGCCTTCATCGGCAGCAGCTCCCGGCCAAGCAGGGCGGCTAGTTCCTTCGACACCACCCCGGGATTGTCCCGGATCCATTCCAGGATCGGCGTGGTCCACGGGCCGGACTTCTTCCCGGTGTCCAACCCGCGAACGGCGGCGGTGATCTCGGCCAACTCGGCCGCATCGGGCACCGCATCGCGCAAGACGATCCGCGCGTCTTCGCCGGCCCAGCGCAGCCGCACTCGGTAGATGCGCTCGCCGCCCTTGCCGCCGCGCGGGCTGGGTTTCACCACGCGAGGTTCCAAACGCTTTCGTAGCGAGGCGGCATCGAGGAACCCGGCCGCGGCCGCATCGTCGTCGGAAATCGTTGCGGCATCCCTGATCTCGTCCACCGAGTCGAAGGTGATCACCCCGGCCGCCGTCAGTTGGGTCGACCCGACCTTGACCCGCGGCGCGTCCCAGCGCCGGAATGCCAGGGTGATCCGGCCGTCCCGGACGCCCTCGGCGATCGGCTTGGGCAACAACATCCGGCCGTTCCTCCAGTTCCTGCCGTCCCCGACAAGGGGCGCTCAGTGCGCCGCGTCGTCCCAGTTCGCTCCGAGGCCGACCGACACGTCCATCGAGACGTCCAGGGCGTAGGCGCCGGCCATCTCCTCGCGGACCGCCGCGGTGACCGCGTCCGTTTCGCCGTCGGCGACCTCGCAGACCAGTTCGTCGTGCACCTGCAGCAGCAGCCGGGAGTGGAGTTTCTCCGACTCCAATCGGCGCTGCACCCGGATCATCGCCACCTTGATGATGTCGGCTGCGCTGCCCTGGATCGGCGAGTTCAGCGCCACCCGTTCGGCCAGTTCCCGCCGCTGCCGGATGTCGCTGGTCAGGTCCGGCAGATAGCGACGCCGGCCGAGCAGGGTCTCGGTGTAACCGTCCTTGCGGGCCTGGTCGACCGAGCTGCGCAGGAAGTCGCGGACGCCACCGAACCGGGCGAAGTAGGCGTCCATCTGCTCGCGGGCCTCTTCGACGCTGATCTTCAACTGACCGGACAGCCCGAACGCGGACAGTCCGTAGGCCAGGCCGTAACTCATCGCCTTGATCCGGCGGCGCATCTCCGGCGTCACCTCGTCCTGCGGGACGCCGAACGCCCGCATCGCCACGAAGGTGTGCAGATCCTCACCGGACCGGAAGGCTTCGATCAACCCGGCATCATGCGACAGGTGCGCCATGATGCGCATCTCGATCTGCGAGTAGTCGGCCGTCATAAGTTGGCTGAAGCCGTTGCCGGGGACGAACGCCTTGCGGATCTGCCGGCCCTCCTCGGTGCGGACCGGAATGTTCTGCAGGTTCGGCTCGGTCGAGGACAGCCGGCCGGTGGCCGCGATGTTCTGCAGGTACGTGGTGTGAATCCGTCCGTCGCCGGATACCGACTTCTGCAGTCCCTCGATGGTGGTCCGCAGCTTGCTGACGTCCCGATGCCGCAACAGATGCTGCAGGAACGGATGCTCGGTCTGCTCGTGAAGTGCCGTCAACGCGTCAGCGTCGGTGGTGTAGCCGGTCTTGGTCTTCTTGGTCTTCGGCATCTTCAGTTCGTCGAACAGGATCACCTGCAGCTGTTTGGGCGAGCCGAGGTTCACCTCCTTGCCGATCACCTGGTAGGCCGCCTGCGCCGCGTTGGTGACCTCGGTGCTGAACGTCGAGTGCAGCTCGTCCAGGTAGTCGGAGTCGACGGCGATGCCGGTGCGCTCCATCTGGCCGAGCACCGTCATCACCGGCAGTTCGATGTCGTTGAGCAGTTCCAGCTGACCGCCGGCGGCGAGCTGGGACGCCAGCACCTCCGCCAGGTCCAGCACCGCCCTGGCCTCCACCATCAAGGCGAGCTGGGTTCCGGTGTCGTCGGGTTGATCGCCGAGGTCGAGCAGCGAGAGCTGGCCCGATTCTTCGCCGTCGCCGGCCTGCAGAGTGCGATGCAGATAGCGCTGCACCAGGTCGCCGAGGTCGAAGGACCGCTGACCCGGCAGCGCCAGGTAGGCCGCCAATGCGGTATCGCAGGCGATCCCGTCGACCGGCCAGCCGCGGGCCAGCAACGCGTTGACGGCGGGTTTCAGGTCGTGCCCGACCTTGGGCCGGTCGGTGTCCGCCAGGAACTCGGCGATCGCGACGTCGTCGTCCGGATCGATCTCGGTGACGTCGACCACCGCCGCCACTCCGTCCGGGGCGGCGAAGGCCAGTGTGTGCACGTCGCCGGCGCCGGCGCCGAACGAGCCGCGGACCACCAGGCCGAGCCGGCCCGCCGCGCCGTGCTGGGCCAGCCAGACGCGCACCTCACCGGGGGCGATCTTGCCGCCCTCGATGTCGAAGCCGCCCTCGACACTGGTCTCGTCGGCCTGCTCGAAGATCTCCAACAGCCGTTCCCGCAGCACCCGGAACTGCAGGTTGTCGAAGATGGAGTGCACCGCTTCCCGGTCGTACGGCTGGGCGATCAGGTCGGTCGCCGGGTCGGCGTCCACCGCCACATCCTTGACCAGCTCGGTGAGCCGTCGGTTCTGCAGCACGTTCGACAGGTTGTCCCGCAACGCATTTCCGGTCTTCCCGGGGATCTCGTCCACCCGGTCGACCAAGCTCATGAGTGTTCCGTACTCGCGGATCCATTTGGCCGCCGTCTTCTCCCCCACCCCCGGAATGCCCGGCAGATTGTCGGACGGATCGCCGCGCAGGGCCGCGAAGTCCGGGTACTGCAGGGGGCTCAGACCATACTTCGACTCCACCTCCTCCGGGGTGAACCGGGTGAGTTCGGAGACGCCACGTTTCGGGTAGAGCACGGTGACCTGGTCGGTGACCAGTTGCAGCGCGTCCCGGTCGCCGGTGCAGATCCGCACCGACATCCCGGCGTCGGTGGCCCGCACGGTGAGGGTGGCGATCACGTCGTCCGCCTCGAAGTTCTCCGCCGACAGGAACGGGATCCGCAGCGCATCGAGCACCTGTTTGATCAGCTCCACCTGGCCGCGGAAGTCTTCCGGTGAGCTGGACCGGTTCGCCTTGTACTCGGCGAACTCGTCGCTGCGCCAGGTCTGCCGGGACAAATCGAAGGCCACCGCGACATGAGTGGGACGCTCGTCCCGCAGCAGGTTGATCAACATCGAGGTGAATCCGTACACCGCGTTGGTCGGCTGCCCGGTGGTGGTGGAGAAGTTCTCCACCGGCAGTGCGTAGAACGCCCGGTAGGCCAGCGAATGTCCGTCCAGCAGCAGCAGGGTGGGCCGCTCGCCGTCCGCGGTGGCCGGCGCTGCCGTTGCGGTGCTGCCGGCGCTGGTGTCGGGTGTGGTCATCTGGGTCACCCGCCGAGTCTAGATTCAGGGTCCGACACAGTTCACCGCTCGGTGACGCCCACTAATCGCGGAGGTGATTGATGCCCGACCTGGCGCTCGACCCGCCGGGGACCGATCCCCCGCCCCCGCCGCCGCCCGATTTCTACCCGCCCGAGGACATTCGCATCGGTATGCGGGCACTGCAGGACGCGCTGTCCAAGGGCGCGCCGCAGGCCGAGATACTGGCCGCGGCGAACCGGGTGGCCGGCGAGCTGAACGTCCGGATGGGGGTACAGATCGTTGAATGCACGCCGGACACGGTGGCCGGCACCATGCCGGTGCTCGGCAACCGGCAGCCGTTCGGTCTGCTGCACGGCGGTGCCAATGCGGTGCTGGCCGAGAGCCTCGGGTCCTTCCACGCCTCGTTGCTGGCCGGCCCCGGTCGAGTTCCGGTCGGCATCGAACTCAACTGCACCCACCACCGGGCGATGACGGCCGGTCTGGTGTACGGCCGCTCGGCGGCGCTGCACACCGGCCGGACGATGATGACCTTAGAGATCGTCATCAGCCGGGAGACCGGCGAAAGGGTTTGCACCGCACGGCTTTCCTGTCTCGTGCAGCCCGGCGGTTGAGCAATGCCGACCGTCGTTGCCAGCTCCGTCGGACTCGTCATCCTGTTGGCGGTGCTGGCGTTCGCGGTGGTTCGTCCCCGCCGGCTGCCGGAGGCAGTGGCGGCGGTCCCGGCGGCCGGGTTGGTGCTGGCGATCGGATTGGTGACGCCGACCCAGGCCTGGGCAACGATCATCGAGCTCGGCCCCACTCTCGGATTCCTGGCGGCGATCCTGGTGATCGCGCATCTCGCCGACGCCGACGGGGTATTCCGCTGGCTGGGCGATGTGATGGCGCACCGCAGCGGCGGATCGGCACAACGCCTGCTGTTGCTGGTGTTCGGCGTGGCCGCCGTCACCACAGCGGTGTTGTCGCTGGACGCCACCGTTGTGTTGTTGACACCGGTGGTGTTCGCGATGGTCCGACGACTCACCGTGCGTCCGGCGCCGCACCTGTACGCCACCGCCCATCTGGCCAACACCGCATCGCTGTTGCTGCCGGTGTCGAACCTGACGAACCTGTTGGCGTTCCACGCATCCGGGCTGTCCTTCGTCGGGTTCACCGCGCGGATGACGCTGCCCTGGCTCGGCGCAATGGCGGTGGAATACCTGGTGTTCCGGCTGTTCTTCGCCGACGACCTGCGGGCCACGGTGAAGCCAGCGGCCGCCCCCCTCACCCCGGCGCCGCTGGTCTCCCTGCTACTGGTGATGCTGGTGCTGGTCGGATTCGCGGTGGCGCCGGTGTTCTCGGTCGAGCCGTGGGTGGTCGCAGCGATCGGCGCGGTGGTGATGGCAGTTCGAGCGCTGGCGCGCCGTCAGATATCGCCGGCCGGGATCGTCCGGGAGGCGAATCCGCTGTTCGTGGTGTTTGTCGCCGCGCTCGGTGTGGTGGTCGATGCTGCCACCGGACATGGTCTGCAGCAAGGGATCTCGAACCTCCTGCCAGCCGGAGACGGATGGCCGGCGTTGCTGGGGGTGACGGCCGTCGCGGCCGTGCTGGCGAATCTGGTGAACAATCTGCCGGCCACCCTGGTGCTGCTGGGAGTGGTCACCGGGGCCGGTGCGGTGCCGTCACCGACGGTGGTGCTGGCGATCCTGATCGGGGTGAACATCGGCCCGAACCTGACCTACACCGGTTCGCTGGCCACCCTGCTGTGGAGGCGAATCCTGGTGCGCGGCCGGCATCCGGCGAGCCTCAGCACGTTCACCCGACTCGGGTTGCTCACCGTCCCGGCATCGCTGCTGGTCGCTGTCACGTTGTTGTGGGTGACCACAGCGTGATGTTGGGCACGCGGCCTCGCTGTCTGGTGTGGTGTCATGACCGAGTTGACCCCAGCCGCCGTGGACACCGCGTCCGTCGACGTCGGTCGGGCGCTCAGTGCACTGCTGCGCCGATATCTGGTCAACGCGCGCGACGCTGTCAGCGATCTGCCCGGCAGCGCGTCAGTCGTCGCACAGGTGGGTAGAGAACAAGCATCAGCCCCGGAGGAGACATCGATGGTCGCAGTGAAACGTTCGTTCGAAGTGTCCAAGCCGGTCTCGATGGTGCTGGACTATCTGCAGGATTTCGCCAGGACCGAGGAGTGGGACCCTGGCACCAAGAGCTGCACCCGCACCGACAGCGGACCGATCGCGGTCGGTTCGCGGTGGCACAACGTATCGGAGTTCCGCGGCCGGGAGACCGAACTGGAGTATCAACTCAAGGAACTCACCGCCGATCATCTGGTCTTCCAGGGCGACAACAAGACCGTCACCTCCACCGACGACATCTCGCTGGCGGAAACTCCCGCCGGAACCCGGATCAGCTATCGGGCGACGCTGGACTTCCACGGACTGGCGAAACTCGCCGGGCCGTTCCTGCAGCGCGGCTTCGAGAAGGTAGCCGACGACACGGTGCGGCAGATGGCCGACGTGATCAACGACCTACCCGGGTGAGGACGTCGGCGGGAGCCGGGCTCGGGCAGGATGAGGTAGTGCTCAAGCCGCTGCGGGAACTGGCGGAGTTCGCTAGGGCGGCCTTCGTCGATCCGGTGCCGCGCAACCATCGGCAGAGCGATGTTGCGTTCCGGCGACGTCGGGTGGTGGTCGGCATCACCATCGTCGGCGGCGCCGTATTACTCGGGTTGTCGTTGAACCTCTCACCGGGGGACAACCTGTTCTATCTGACCACCGCGGTGCTCGCCGCGGTCTGGGTCGCCGGCGCCTTCGCCTCCGGCCCGCTGCATCTGGGCCGGGCGAACACCCGGACCCGCCGGCGGTTCGTCCGTCCGGTGTTGCAGCCGTTCGTGCTGGGAGTCGCCGCGGTGGCGCTGTTCGTGATCGGCGCGGTGATCGTCGCGCACCTGCCGCCGCTGCGGGACAGCGTCAACGACGTGCTGGACCACGCCAGATTCGCCTCGCTGACGGTGGTAGCCATCATCACCGTGGTGAACGGCATCGCGGAAGAGCTCTTCTTCCGCGGGGCGCTCTTCGCGGCGATCGGTGTGCGCTACCCGGTGCTCATCTCGACCGCGCTGTACGGCCTGACGACGGTCGCATCCGGCAATGTCATGTTGGTGTTCGCGGCGGTGGTTCTCGGCGTGATCGTCGGTCTGCAACGGCGAGTCACCGGCGGCGTGCTGGCTCCGATCATTATCCATTGCACCTGGTCACTGGGCATGCTGCTGCTGTTGCCGGTGCTGCTGGAACGGCTGGGCTGATTCCGATGATCACTTCGACACCCACTAGCTGAAGAGGACTTTCATGACTGTTCGAGCTGATCGACGCGCACTGGTCACCGGCGCCACCGGATACATCGGCGCCCGGCTGGTGCCGGCATTGATCGCCGCGGACTGGCAGGTGCGGGTGCTCAGCCGGGATGCCGACAAGCTGACGGGTCGACCGTGGGCCGAGTCCATCGAGATCGTCGAGGGTGACGCCGGCAGACCCGACGACTTGCGGACCGCGCTCGCCGACGTCGATGTCGCCTACTACCTGCTGCACTCCATGGACGGCGACGGGGACTTCGCCGCCCGGGATCGGGAATTGGCCTCGTCGTTCGCGACGGCGGCGGCCGAGTCGGGCGTCGGCCGGATCATCTACCTCGGCGGGCTGCATCCCGACGACACCCGGCTGTCCGACCATCTGGCCTCCCGCAAGGAGGTCGGCGACATCTTCCTGGCCTCCGATGTTCCCGCCACCGTGTTGCAGGCAGCGGTGATCCTCGGCGCCGGCTCTGCCTCCTTCGAGATGCTGCGGCACCTGACCGAGCGGCTGCCGGCGATGGTCGCACCCCGGTGGCTGCTCAACCGTATCCAGCCGATCGCGGTGCGGGACGTGATGCGGTATCTGGTCGGCGCCGCGGACATGCCGGCGACCGTCAATCGGACCTTCGACATCGGTGGTCCCGATGTGCTCAGCTACCGGGAGATGGTGCAGCGGTTCGCTCAGCTGGCGGGGCTGCGCCGACGGATCATCGTGACGCTGCCGGTGCTGACCCCTCGGCTGGCCGGGCATTGGGTCAAGCTGGTGACGCCGGTGCCGACCGGATTGGCCAAACCCCTGGTCGACAGCCTGGTGCATGAAGTGATCTGCAAGGAGCACGACATCGCCGAGTTCGTCCCGGATCCCGAGGGTGGGCTGCTCGGATTCACCGACGGCGTTCGGCTGGCGCTGGCGCACTCAGGCGAGTTCCCCGGTACCGTCGACGACAGCGTCCCGGCGCCCAGCGACGCGGTGACCGGCGACCCCAATTGGGCCGGCGAATCCACCTACGCCGACGACCAGTCCACCGTGCTGGCCGCCGGTCCCGAACAGGTGTGGTCGATCGTCTTCGGGGTCGGCGGCGACACCGGTTGGTATACCCCGGATTTCATCTGGCGGCTACGCGGGATGGCCGATCGGCTGGTGGGCGGTCCCGGATCACGGGAGGGCCGCCCGGACCGGCCGCTGCAGGTCGGTGACGCCGTTGACTGGTGGCGGGTCGAGGACATCGAGCCCGGCCATCGACTGCTGCTGCGGGCCGAGACCAAGCTCCCCGGCACTGCCTGGCTGGAGTTCACCGTCGAGCCGGCCGACGGCGGCACCCGGCTGAGCCAACGCACGGTGTTCCGGCCGCACGGACTCGGCGGTCACGCGTACTGGGGCACCATGCTGGCCGGCCATCTCCCGACCTTCGCGATGATGCACCGCGGCATGGTGCGGGCCATCAACGATGCGCCCACATCGGACCTGCCCGCTCGGTGACCGTGACCATGACGAGCTGCACGACAAATAGGACAAAATATCGGCAAATTGCGGCAGCACACCATGATCAACAGTCCGGCGATCAACAGTCCGGCGATCAACAGTCCGGCGATCAACAGTCCGGCGATCACCGATTGGCGACGGGACGCCGCTCGATTCTCGGCATGGGCAGATCTCGGAGGGGCGGGAGCAGCGGCGTCAATGGACCGGTCCAGCCCGCGGTTCTGAGCGCACGCTCGATCTTCGACACGAAGGCGCGATGATCCAGATAGACGTCGGCCGCAGTGGGATAGAACATCTGCCATCGGTCATCGGCAAGCGCGTTGTGGCGCCGCCGATCCTGTGCCATCCGGCCGTCGCCGGTATGAAATTCCTCGCCTTCGTAGTCCGCTCCCACTCGGTACTCCTGCCAACCCAGGTCGAGAAACTTGGTGCCATCCGATGTCCGTACCCGGATCTGCAGGTCCGGAGCGGGCAGGCCGTACGCGAGGATCCTGGCTCGGACCCGGGACTCCATCGGCGATCCGCTCCGCGAGTCCATCTTCAACGTCCATCGGCGTGCTTGAGCGATCCCGCGGCGGCGGCCGGCCCGCTCGAGCGCACCGATCACCTGATCGCGTTCGATCCCGACAGCACATCCGGCGTCCAGCACTGCCAGTGCGTCGATCTCCCGACCGAGGGCGGCAGTGTCGATCAGTGCGTCGAGCCGGTCGATGACCCGGAAGTCGGCCCACTCCTCAATGGCCGAACGGGGCGGCGCCTGATGCAGAACCACATCGTCCGGTGCGCTGATCGATCGGCCTGATTTCGTCGTCAGGTGCAGCTTTCCGTCATCGACGACGTGGAAGCCGTAGAACTCGGCGGCCGAGAGCGAGCAGGCAATCACCGGCTCGCTCATCTGCAACTGCGCCCGGGCAAAGCGCGCCGACAGGTCGGTGGGCGCCCTGGGATTCTGCAGCCAGTCCCGGCCGAGCCGGATCAGCTCACCAGACGCCACCCAGCGGGCGATCTGTTCCCACCGGTGACTCTGTCGTAGCTGGCCGACCCGGATGATGCCGGCTTGCTGAGCCATCAGGTCCTGCGTATGAGGATTCACCCACCCACGGTGAATGCCGGTCGGGCGATCGCCAACCGGCCTCGACCGCAGTGGAGACAACTCAGTGCCGGTGGACAAGTTCGCCGTTGTCGCAGTACTGGTCATCCCCGTTGATCATGGCGTGCTGCACGCGCTTTGGCGGAATTTTGACGAAATGTCGTGCAGCACGTCATGATCGTCGCGGAGCGGGCACTGTCGCGGAACGGGAATTGCGCGGAGCGGGAATTGCGCGGAGCGGGCACTGCGAGCGGCGCGGGAGCATCAGGCGACGCCGAGATAGGCCTCTTTCACGGTGGGATCGTCCAGGAGTTCCTTGCCACCACCGGATTTGATCACTTCGCCGGTCTCCAGGATGTAGGCGCGATCAGAGCGCGAGAGCGCTTGCTGCGCATTCTGTTCCACCAGCAGGATGGTGGTTCCCAACGAGTTGATCTCAGAGATGATCTTGAAGATCTGCTGGATGATCATCGGCGCCAGCCCCATCGACGGCTCGTCCAGCAGCAGCAATCGGGGGCGGGCCATCATCGCCCGGCCGATGGCCAGCATCTGCTGCTCACCGCCGGACATGGTGCCGCCGACCTGGGAGCGGCGTTCCAGCAATCGGGGGAAGAGCTCGAACACCCGGTCCAGGGTTTCCTTGTAGGCGGCCTTGTTCTCGAACTTGCGGGCGTAATGGCCCATGTCCAGGTTCTCCTGGACACTCATGCCAGGGAACACCCCACGGCCTTCCGGCGCCTGGATGATGCCCTTCAACACCCGCAGGTGTGCCTTCATCCTGGTGATGTCGGTGCCGTCGAACAGGATCGAGCCCCGGGTCAACGGACGAACCCCGGAGATCGCCCGCATCGTGGTGGTCTTGCCGGCCCCGTTGGCGCCGATCAGGGTGACCAGCTCACCTTCCTCCACGGACAATGAGATTCCGTGCAGGGCCTCGATTCTGCCGTAGTTCACGGTCATGTTGGCGATCTCAAGCAGTGGCATCGTCAGGTACCCCCAGATAGGCGGCGATCACGGCCTGATTGTCCCGGATATCCGCCGGCAGACCCTCGGCGATCTTCCGGCCGAACTCGAGCACCACGATCCGATCCGTCACACCCATCACCAGTCGCATGTCGTGTTCGATCAGCAGCACGGTGTACCCGTCATCCCGGATCTTGCGGATCAGGTCCATCAATGCCGACTTCTCACTCGGGTTGAAACCAGCGGCCGGCTCGTCCAGGCAGAGTAATTTCGGTTCGGTGGCCAACGCTCTGGCAATCTCCAACCGCCGTTGATCACCGTACGGAAGATTCCTGGCCTTCTCCGTTGCGCGGTGGCCGATGCCAACGAACTCCAACAATGCCATCCCACGTTCGATGGCGTCGGCTTCCTCTCGGCGATGACGGGCGGCTCTCACCAGCGCGCCGGGTACCGAGGTGTGATGCCTGGCATCGGTGCCGACCACCACGTTCTCCAGCGCAGACATCTGATTGAACAGGCGGATGTTCTGGAACGTCCTGGCGATTCCCAGGCGAGTGATCTTGTTCCGCTTGAGCTTGCCCAACACCGCTCCGTCGAAAAGCACCTGACCGGACGTCGGCCGGTAGACCCCTGTCATGGTGTTGAAACAGGTGGTCTTGCCGGCGCCATTCGGGCCGATCAAGCCGAGGATTTCGCCGCGTTTGATGTCGAAGGTGACCGCATCCAGCGCGATCAGGCCACCGAACTGCATGGTGACCTCGCGCAGCTCCAACAGTGACTGACCGACGTCCGCCTGCACCTCGCGTTGCGGTGCAACGATCTCGGCGACCGCTTCCGGATCTGCCAGCGCCGGCTCCACGTCAGACAGATCGATCGTTTCCAGCTCGGCCTCGGCCGGGTACAGGCCGTCGGCAATCACGCTGTCGACTGCGTCGTCCGGCCCGCGATGAGCCTCGAACTCCTCTTGGCCAGCGCCGACCCCGCCGGCACCCTTGGACAGATTCAGCTCGCCGTCTCCGCCGGTCATCACATGTCCCCGGCCTGATGCTGACGCCTGGCCGCCTGGTAGATCTTCCGGCCGCCGGCGAGCAATTTCTGCCGCACGGGGATCAGGCCCTGCGGGCGGAAAATCATCAACACCATCAGAGCCACACCGAAGATCAAGTACCGATAGTCGGTGAGGACAGCGAACCTGGCCGGTAGATAGACGATCAGGAAGGCGCCGACGATCACGCCGAGCTTGTTGCCCTGGCCACCGAGGATCACCGCGCACAGGAACAGCATCGAGTTCACCACGTTGAAGTTGGTCGGCACGATAGATTGGACCTGGCCTGCATAGATCGCGCCCGACAGTCCACCGATCGCCGCCCCGATGACGAACGCCCAAAGCTTGAACTTGAACGTCGGCACGCCCATGATCTCGGCGGCGTCCTCGTCCTCCCTGATCGCCACCCAGGCCCGACCGACCCTGGAACGCTCCAGGTTCCCGACCAACATCAGGATGACGACGATCAGCACCACCGACAGCCAGAACCACCAGGATCCAGCGGTGAACGGGAGCGCGAAGTTCACTTGCGAGAAGGTGCCGTTGGGCTTGGCATCGGTGGTGAACCAACGCGGATAGCCCAGGTTGTTCATACCGGTTCCGCCGCCGGTCACCGACCGCAGATTCTCTGCCAGCAAGCGAACGATCTCACCGAAACCGAGGGTCACGATCGCCAGATAGTCACCGCGCAACCTGAGCGTCGGCGAACCGAGTATCAGGCCGGAGATCGATGTGATGACGATCGCGATCGGCACCGCGGCCAACCAGGACCACTCCGTCTTGAGCGGCGATGTCGGCGCCGTTACCAGCGCGACGGTGTAGGCACCGACGGCGAAGAATCCGACATAGCCGAGATCCAGCAGACCGGTCTGACCCACCACGACATTGAGACCGATCGCGATCAACGCATACTGGCCGAACTGCGCCAACACTGTGCCGAGATCGTAGGTCTGTGTCTGCAGGAACCCAGGTGCCCAGGCCGGCATCAGCCCGACCAGGATCACGAACGGGATCCCGATCGCCCATTGAGCGGGCCTGGACAGCGCGTCCCACCACAACCGATAACGATCGCCGACTCCCAGCTTCGTCGGTGTGTCCCCTGGCTTCTTGGCCTGCGATGCCGCACCGTCCGCCGATGCCGCGGCTGGGCTCCCACCGGGAGTACTCATGCTTTCGACCTCCCCAGGGATTCGCCGAGAATGCCCGTCGGCCGGAACATCAGCACCAGCACTAGCAACACGAAGGCAACGACATCGCGCCATTGAGAGCCGAAATACACCTGTCCGTAGTTCTCGGCCAGGCCGAGAATCAGACCACCGAGCAGAGCGCCGCGCAGGTTTCCGATGCCGCCGAGTACCGCTGCCGAGAACGCCTTGATGCCGAGGATGAACCCGCCGCTGTAGATGATCCCCTGCGGAATCTTGATGACGTAGAGCATGGCTGCGGCACCAGCCAGGATGCCACCGACGATGAACGTCACCATGATGATGCGCTCTCGGGACACACCCATCAGGGTGGCAGTCGTCGGGTCCTGGGCGACCGCCCGGATCCCGCGACCGAACTTGGTCTTGTTGACAAAGATGTCCGTGGCCAGTGTCAGGCCGAGCGCAGCCACCACGATCAGGATCGTCACGTTCGTTACCGAGGCGTCGAACACCTTGAATTGCTCAGTGGGACGAATGAGGATGATCGGCGACTCCGGGACCGACCCGCCCAGAGCGTTACCGGTGAGTTTGGGCAACACGAAGTGCACGAACTCCTGCAGCACGAACGACGCGCCGATGGCAGTGATCAGGAAGACCAGCGACGGCGCGTTGCGCTTGCGCAACGGCCGGTACGCGACGCGTTCGAGGCCGAGTGCTGTGCCACCGCCGACCGCCATGCCGACGATCATCGCGATCCCGATGAACAGGATGGTGACGAATGTGCCTTGGGTGTAGGCCGATGGCGTCGGGCTGAATCCCAGCGCCAACAGGGCTACGTACTGCCCGAACATTCCGAACATGAAGACTTCGGAGTGCGCGAAGTTGATCAATCGGAGCACTCCGTACACCAGGGTGTAGCCGATGGCAACGAGAGCGTAGATGGACCCGTAAGCAAGACCGTCGACGGTGAGTCGCCAGAATCCTGCCTTGAGACCAGACCAGTCGAAGCGGATCTCACCATCGGTCAGCATCGGGCCGATCTGGTGCAGCAGTGCGGACAATGAGGTCCCTCTCCCAGCGATGGCCGGCAAGGCTGGCGGCTGAGCCGCTCACTCGAGGCGACGGTCGGGGATCCTGCTCAGGATCCCCGACCGTTGAGCCACTGCTGACTACTGGACCTTGTAGACCCAGATCAGGGCGGAGGTGAGTTCACCCTTGTCGTCCCACTTGTACTGGCGGGCCAGACCGGTGCCGTCGTACTTCTTGACGTAGTCGACCATTCCCGCGCGGTCTTTCACGCCGGAGTCGATCGCCTTCAACATGATGGTGGTGAGGTCATAGGCCTCGACCGAGTACACACCGGGAACCGCATTGTTGTTGGCAGCCTTGTAGTCCGCCGCGAACTTCTCCGGTGACGGGCCACAGGGGCATGACAGGATGGCGTCCTTCGCGGCGTCACCAGCCTGCTTGACGAACTCCGGATCATTGGTGCCGTCGGCCGACACGAACGCCGCCGTCACACTCGCCGATCGCAGCTGAGCGGCCAGCGGTGCAGCCTCGGCGTAATAGCCCGAATAGAAGATCGCGTCCGGTGCGGCCGTCTGGATCGCGGTGACCACCGCCGAGAAGTCCTTCTGCTTGGTCTTCACATCCTGAGCACAGGAGCTGTCGGCGACCGACCCGAGGCCGGCCTTCACCGCATCGGCGAGGCCCGTTCCGTAGGCGGAGTCGTCCTGGATGACACAGACCTTCTTGTACTTGAACGTGTCGACCATGTACTTGGCCACCGAAGGCCCCTGCACACCGTCATTCGCCAGGCCACGGAAAAACGTCTTGAACCCCTGAGTGGTCAGATCCACCCTGGTGGCCGAAGCGGTCAACGAAGCCAGACCGGCTTCCGAGAAAACGTTCTCGGTGGCCCCCGTCTCGCCGGAGAACGCTGGGCCGAGCAGGCCGACGATGGAGGTGTCTGCGACGATCTTGGGCGCCACCTGGCTTGCCTGCTGCTGGTCGCCGGTGGTGTCGAACAGGGTCATCTTCACCTGGCAGTCGGGATTGGCTTTGTTGTGCGCGTCCAGGGCCACCTTCGCACCGTTAGAGATGTTGATGCCGAGTGCGGCATTGTCACCGGTTTGCGCGCCGGCGAAGGCCAGCGAAACACCCGTGCACTTGGCCTTGCCGTCTCCGGCTGGGTCTGCAGGCGTACCAGCACCTTCTGACTTGACTTCCTTGCCCGCGGTGTCGATCTGGACAACGGGAGTAATGGTGAGTCCGCCAGCCGAACCGCCACCGGAACTGGACGCCATCGACTCGCCACCGGAGCTGGCCATCGACTCGCCCCCGGAGCTCTCCATCGAACTGGAGCCGGCCGATGAATCACTGGACGACATGCTCGAGTCGCCACTGGTCGCCACCGATGTGGCCCCTCCGGTGGGCTCGCCACCAGCTGACGGTGTTGTTGCGGTCTTGTCCCCACAGGCAGCCAACGTCAGCGTGGCAGCAGCCAACACGACGAGGGCGCCTCGCATCGAACGACGATGCACGTGCCACCTCCGAAAGAAGTTCCGGTAGTCCGGTCCCCGGCCGATCCGGGGGTGTGTCGGCGAGGCCGACCCGCGGAACCTAACGCACAATTGACCGGATACCGAAGACCCGCCCGGAGCCGTGACCAAAACGCGACACTCCCCCGCGGGGGCCGTGACCTGACGGGCCGATCAGACCTTCTTGGACAAGCCTTCCAGGACGGCCTGGGCCACCGCCTGCATCGACGTGCGGCGATCCATCGCGGTGCGCTGTATCCACCGGAATGCCTCGGGCTCGCTCATCTTCTGCGCCGTCATCAGCAGCCCCTTGGCCCGGTCGATCAGCTTGCGGGCGTCCAGCCGTTCGGTGACGTCGGCGATCTCGGCCCGCAGCGCCACCATCTCCTGGTGTCGGGCCACCGCGAGTTCGATGGCCGGCACCAGATCGGCCTGCGAGAACGGTTTGACCAGGTAGGCCATCGCGCCGGCATCACGGGCCCGATCGACCAGGTCCCGCTGGGAGAACGCCGTCAACATCACCACCGGTGCGATCTGTTCGGCAACGATCTCGGCGGCCGCCTCGATCCCGTCCTTGATCGGCATCTTGACGTCCATGATCACCAGGTCCGGCTTCAGTTCGGTGGCCATCGATACCGCCTGCTCGCCGTCGGCGGCCTCACCGACCACCTCGAAGCCTTCCTCCGCCAACATCTCCTTGAGGTCGAGACGGATCAACGCCTCGTCCTCCGCGATCAGCACCCGCTTGGCGGTCATCGGCCACCACCTTCCAGGCTCGACTGGGACAGAACCCCACGAACTGTCAAGGATAGAGGGCCGGGTCGGTGCAACCCCGATGCGTCGGTAGTGATCCATGCCCGCCGGCGACGGCGGTCGTACTGGACCGGACAGCGCCGATCTGCCGGTAACATGGCCTGCGGTCCGGCGACGGACCATCGCCCCCGTAGCCCAATTGGCAGAGGCAACGGATTCAAAATCCGTCCAGTGTCGGTTCGAGTCCGACCGGGGGCACCAGAGATCACCGCCGGCGCCGACCGGGTCCGGCTAGTTCGGCCGGATGATCGTCATGCCGGCGGACGGATTCCCGCCCATTGCCATCAGGGCCGCAGGCGTCTGTTCCAGCGAGATCCGCCGGGTGATCAAGCCGGCCGGCCGCAACACCCCGGACGCGACCTGGGCGAGCATCTCAGGATAGTCATGGGCCGGCATTCCATGGCTGCCGTAGATCTCCAGCTCGCCGGCGATCACCAGATCCATCGGCATCCGCGGCCGGGCATCCGCCCCGGCCAGCAGCCCGACCTGCAGGTGCCGGCCGCGCGGACGCAGACAGCTGATCGAGTTCACGCTGGTGACCGTGCTGCCCAACGCATCCATCGAGACCTGCACGCCCCCGTCGGAGAGATCGATGATGTGCTGCGCCACATCAGTGGATCCGGCGTCGACGCTCGCTTCGGCGCCGAGTTCGGTGGCCAGCCGCCGGGCCTGCGCTGAGATGTCCACCGCGATCACCCGGGCGCCCATCGCCGTCGCGATCATCACGGCGGACAGTCCGACGCCGCCGCAGCCGTGCACCGCGACAAGATCGCCGGGCTGCACCCGCCCGTGGACGGTGAGCGCCCGGTAGGCGGTGGCGAACCGGCAACCCAACCCGGCTGCACTGTCCAGATCGAGGTCGTCGGGTAGCGCGACGAGGTTCACGTCGGCGTGATCGATCGCCACCCGTTCGGCGAACGAACCCCAGTGGGTGAACCCGGGCTGGGTCTGCCGGCTGCACACCTGGTGATCGCCGGAGCGGCACTGCGGGCAGCTGCCGCAAGCACAGACGAATGGCACCGTGACCCGTTGCCCCACAGCGCATGTCGTCACCGAAGGACCGACCCGGCCGACGACGCCGGCGAACTCGTGGCCCGGAACGTGCGGCAGGGCGATGCCACTGTCGTGCCCAACCCAGCCATGCCAGTCACTGCGGCACAGCCCGGTGGCCAGCACCTCGATGACGGCACCGTCTGCCGGGCAGTCCGGTTCCGGAACCTCTCGGACCTGCGGCGGCGTACCGAATCCGTCGAACACCACCGCCCTCATCATGCACCGGCCGGACGCTGATCGACCGCTGTCGCTCGTTGGTTGTTCACAGCAGGCATTGTCACCTCTCTATCGTGTGACGATGACCGACGAGTCGATACCCGCCGCCCAGCCGGGGGCCGTCAGGCCCACCGGGCAACAGATCATCCTGACCGGCGCCGGGTACCGGGCCGCCGTCACCGAGGTCGGTGCACACCTGCGCGAACTGAGCTGGCAGGGTCGGCCGTTGATCCGGGGGTTCGCCGCCGACCGGTTGCCGCCGATGTACTCCGGCGCGGTGCTGGCGCCGTGGCCGAACCGGCTCGGCGGCGGCCACTACACCTTCCAGGGCCAGCAGCTGCAGCTACCGATCAACGAGGTCGATCGCGGAAACGCACTGCACGGCATGGTTTTCGACCGGCCGTGGACCATTGCCGACATCGCCGCAGACTCGGTGATACTTCGCTGTCGGGTATGGCCGACCGAGGGTTATCCGTTCCAGTTGGATCTGGAACTGCGGTATCAGCTCGACGAGCGCGGTCTGTCCATCGACCTGACTGCCGTCAACGGTGGGTCGGGCGACGCGCCGTACGGTTGCTCGTTCCATCCTTAGGCGGATTCCAGTGAACGTCGCAACAGTATGGGCTGCAGACTAGTGCCATGGCGCTACCGGAGACTGACGTTGCCCGGGTTGAGCGGTGGTGTCAGGCAAGGGTGCCGGCGGCGGTGCGCGACCAGG